>JGI24806J26614_1000088_pt1 | contig 18024 bp, 15 predicted proteins | sample Kansoi200umMDA_FD_26614 | JGI IMG/M metagenome (IMG submission 26614)
AAAAGCTGGATTAGAAATGTGGGGCGGAATTGAATGTTCTTATAACCGTGTACATAATAACTACATGGACCAGCTTGATCTTTCCGGTCACTATGAAAGAGAAGATGATATTTCACGATTTGCAGAATTGGGCATTAAAGCGATGCGTTACCCTGTACTATGGGAGAAGCATGCTCCAGCTGCAGACACACTAATAGATTGGACCTACACTGAAAAACGGCTCACCGAGTTAAGAAACTACCAGATCCAGCCTATTGCAGGGTTGGTACATCATGGCAGCGGACCAAGGCACTGCAGTTTTTTTGACGANAGTTTTGCTGAAGGCCTTGCGGATTATGCACTCAAAGTTGCTACTAAATTTCCATGGATTGAATATTACACACCCGTAAACGAACCGCTCACCACCGCGAGGTTCTGCGGGTTATATGGACACTGGTTTCCACATGGTAAGGATGACACTTCTTTCCTTCGTATCCTTCTTGCCGAGTTGAAAGGAACCGTGCTTGCAATGAATGCCATCAGAACAATTAATCCTGCTGCGAAACTCGTGCAGACAGAAGACCTCGGTAAAACGCACAGCACAGAAAAATTAAAATACCAGGCAAATTTTGAAAACAAACGCCGCTGGCTTTCATTTGACCTGCTTTGCGGAAAAGTGAATGCAAAGCATCCTTTATACAACTATATTATTAAAGCAGGGATTTCAAAAGAAGACCTGCTTTTTTTTGAAAATAATACTTGTCCACCCGATATACTTGGTATCAATCATTACGTAACATCAGAACGTTATCTTGATGAGAATAAACAGCATTATCCGAGACACACCTGGGGTGGAAACAGGAAACACAGCTATGCAGATGTTGAAGTGGTGAGAGTGAGTTGTACTAATGCTGCAGGTCCTTATGTTCTGCTGAAAGAAGCATATGATCGCTATCAGTTACCCCTTGCTGTTACAGAAGTTCACCTTCATTGTACGCGTGAAGAGCAGTTACGGTGGTTCCTCGGTGTCTGGAAAGCGGCGCAGCAGCTACGTGAAGAAGGTGTTGACATCAAGGCAGTCACAGCCTGGGCCTTGCTTGGCTCATTTGACTGGTGTAGCCTGTTAACCAGGCCAGTGGGCATTTACGAGCCCGGGTTATACGACGTGCGAAACACCACGATACCAAGGGCCACGGCGCTCACGAAAATGGTCAAATCCCTTGCCGAGCATGGCGAGTTCATTCATCCCGTGCTTGAAGAAGAAGGATGGTGGAAGAGACATTGCCGGATTGTATATTTTTCCAAAGAAGAAGATAAACGTCTACAAAATTATATGCCGAAGTCATCACAACCGATACTTATCATCGGCAAAACAGGTACGCTTGGAAAAGCATTTACCCGGATTTGTGATTTAAGAGGAATTAAATATCACATCTTCGGAAGACAGGATTGTAACATCTCTAATCCGCAGGAAGTTGAACAGCTCATCAGGCAATATAAGCCATGGGCCATTGTAAACACCGCTGGATTTGTGAGGGTGGATGAAGCAGAAAGTGATGCCGAGAATTGCTTCCTGGTTAACACGCTTGCGCCGCAGAATATCGCCAATCTCTGCAATCAGCATGGTGTAAAATTCGTAACCTTTTCGTCAGACCTGGTGTTTGATGGCAAGAAAAATGATCCTTATCTGGAAAGTGATAAAGTGTCGCCGCTTAGCATTTACGGACAGAGCAAGGCAAGGGCGGAAGAACTTGTGCTGGCAAGCAATCCTTCTGCGTTGATTATAAGAACCAGCGCTTTTTTTGGCCCATGGGATCCATATAATTTTGTATCCAATGCATTGTATTCTTTCAAAAATAATTTACCATTTCGGGTAGCAAATGATGTCATCATTTCTCCGACATATGTACCTGATCTCGTGAACACTACCCTCGACTTACTACTGGATGAAGAGCATGGCATCTGGAACCTTTCCAACAAAGGCGAGCTATCATGGGCAATGCTTGCCTCAGAAGTAGCGCAGAGAGGTGGATATCATTCACCATTGGTCAATTCGATGCCTTTAATGGAGATGGGTTGGGTTGCACCGCGGCCCTATTACAGTGTGTTAAAAACAGAAAAAGGACTGGAACTGCCCTCACTGGATAATGCGTTGGAACGGTTTTTTAGAGAGCAAGAATTATTGACAATCTAACCGAATTCTGTATGGATCACAGTAGCCCTGTTAATGAAAATTTAGTTACGGGTTTCTCTCAATCAAAACATCATCTCCACATTAAAGATTCCCCTATACAGGGAAAAGGATTATTCTCCGACGTGGATATTAAAAGAGGAGAAATTATTTTCGAAATCGTAGGCGAAAGAATACAACACGAATACGACCCGGAACTCGCGGCGCAAAACCCTAACTGGATAGGTACTGGTCATGAAGAATGGCTGACGCTTGGGCCCGGGGATATTGCGATTTACCTGAATCACTCGTGCAGCCCTAATGTAATTATTAATGAAAAGATGGAGCTCGTTGCGATGAGCCCCATCAAAGCAAATGAGGAGTTGCTGCTCGACTATTCTACTACTGAGCTCGACCCTTACTGGCAGATGGAATGTAGCTGTGGGGCCCGGGAATGCAGGAAGGTACTCAGGAGCTTCCAGTTCCTGCCGGAAGAATTGAAAAAGCGTTACGGAAAGTTTATTGCACCCTCATTCACACGCACGGCCGAAGCAATGGAGATGAATAGAGCCATCGATTAAACTTCCACAACTTCTTTTGAAAAGTAACTGATTTCACTGCTGAAATCGAGCGCCGGATGTTTTTGCTGGAACTTCAGTATTTTTTCCAGGTTGTTTTTCAGAAATTGCTTATGCGCCACTGTCTGCGGCTGGAAAGGCTTGTGGCGGTATGCGTTTACAAATCTCCTGATCTCCTCCATCATTTCCAGGGATTGCTGAGAAATATAATGCTGGCTGAATTGCTCAAATACAAATTCTGTTGCGGAGTAATTCGGATGTACCAGGTCGATGTCGTAAAAACGATAGTCTCTTAACACATCAATCACCAGCTCATAGGCGGGAAAATAAAACACGTGATTGTATTTACTAACCAGCTGGTGTACGGCTTCAATGAGCCTGGCCTTGCTGCGGTTGTTTTCAATCACCCCGTCTCTTATGTGCCTTACCGGGCTGACAGTCAGGATCACACGAAGTTTTGGATTGAACGACAGCAATGCTTCAATGCATCCTCCCAGCGCCGCGGTGGTTTCGTGCGTGTCGAGCAACTGTTTCTTAAACCATTGTGCGGGCGCGCGGTGACAGTTTGCTACCGGCAGCTGTGCTTCTTTCAGCTGGTAGGAAAATGAAGAGCCCAAAGTGATAACCAGCCAGTCAGCTGTCGAGAGAAAACGCTGCGCCTCTTTTTGCTTTTCATTTATTTGTGCAAGCACCTGGTCCTGGTGAATGCCGGAATAAATGGAATGATGCTGCCAGCTCTGCCAAAGCTCATTCAGTTGAAAAAGGTCAACCCCTTTATATTCTTTACCGTCAATGTAAGAGCGAAGACTGCTGGCTACGCTTAACGGATCGAAAAGGATGCCATTGGGGTTCTGCAAAACAGGAAATTTCTGCTCAGCGAGGCGGCTACCTATGTGTTCAGTAAAACAGGAACCTACCAGGAAGATACGGTCTGGATACTCAATCTTTTTTTCAGGGGAAGGAATCTGTATATCCAGGAACATTTTCATCTTGCTACTCACTTTGATTCAAAGATTTCATCTGCCATATTCATGCATGCCATAAGCGCTTCTTCGTTTAGCATAGGCCGCAATTGCTGGTCGTTAAAATAATTTATCAGCAACTCAGTATTCATATTGCCCACCAACTCGTCCTCTGCCATGGGGCATCCGCCGATTCCTTTCAAAGCGCCGTCGAATCGCGTGCACCCCGCCAGGTAAGCGGCTTCTATTTTGCTTTTGCGTTCCAGTGGAGTGGAATGAAGGTGTACACCGATCTGTGTGCCGTTAAGTTGATGTATCGCTGCAGTGGTGATCTGCGATATGAGTGATGCGTTTGCCAGTCCTACTGTATCAGCAAGCGATATAATGGTTATTCCAAGACCAGCAATCTTTCTTCCCCATTCTAAAACAATTTCCGGGCTATATTCATCGCCGTAAGGATTGCCGAAAGCCATAGAGAGGTATACTACCAGCGTTTTTCCACTCTTTTCGCAGATCCGCTGCATCTCTTGCACTGTCTGGAGTGAAGTTTCCCTGTTGCTGTTTGTGTTCCTTAGCTGGAAAGTTTCTGAAACAGAGAATGGAAAGCCAAGGTGAGTTACAAGGCTATAGGCGGCAGCCTCTTCTGCGCCTCTTGTATTTGCAACAATAGCAAGCAGGTTTGTTTTAGAATTACCCTTATCAAGTAAGTTCAGTACTTCCTTCGTATCCGCCATTTGGGGTATGGCTTTGGGTGATACGAAGCTTCCAAAGTCGATGGTATGAAAGCCCACTTTCAACAGGCTGTTGATATAAGCTGCTTTTTTTTCGGTTGGAATAAAATGCTTCCACCCCTGCATAGCATCACGGGGACATTCAACCAGTTGTATGGTGGCATCTGACATAGAGACAAAGTTACCAAGACATTCTATTTATGTAATGCTGATTTTTATCTCTTAACAAAGCCGGTTTGTGGCTCGCAAAACATCAACACATCGACGACACCAGGAAAGGAGATAACCGCCCGGGAAGTACTTGATTTTTTTAGACAGCAACTTTTTGTGGATCGTCACCGCATCGCTCCAATGCGGTTTTGAATTTTTCTTCGCATACGGTTGAAGAACTGGTTCCTTTGTTTTTCCCCGGTGGAACTGATGAGCGTAGATTTTTTTATCAGGTTGTCGAGGTTAATGAACATGGCCTTATTGAACTGTTCATCCCTTGTGCCAACGAAAAACAGCACACTGTGATTAAGATAGGTTACGCGTATATCATCCAACTCGGCCATGAAAGTATTATCGCCAAGGATAAGCTCATTTACAAATAGGCGGTATTCCGGGTCGCCTTGGCGCGGGGTTCTTCCCAGTGTGAACTTCGCACCTATCTCGGCCTCTTTTTCAATGTGGTCTATCAGTTCCTCAACCTTAGTATAAAGAATTTTCGCTTCTTCTTTTTTTGCAAAAGCACCAGCTTCATAGAAAAAGTCGATCTGCCTCAATGTACTGTTGATGCTTTCCACGTTCCATATTTCTGTTGTTGGAATCTTATTATACAATTCAATCACCTTCTTGCTGGTTTCGTAGTAAGGTTCATAACGAGGATCGTCTATGCTGAACCTGACACCTTTATAACTATCATAATGAAGGATAGATTTCATCCACAAAAAGAATTTGAATGAAGCAAGTTCCCTGATCTGGAAATGAAGAAACGGAGGAATATCCTTAATCAGAAAGTAGATGTGCTTTTTATTAAAGTTATTCATTACAATCAGCTGCTTCACCAGGTTGTTAAGCCACTCTTCAAAAGCGGTGTCAGAAGTTCCATTCAGTGCGCCGGTGAAAATGTACGCATCACTTTTAAGATGCATTAACTGATCGAGTGATATTTTATAATGCACGGCAAGCTTGCGTGCTTCTTCCAGGTCGATGGGCTTCTCCCCTCTTATTCTCCTGTATGCGCTGTCGTTACTGATTTCCAGGATGCCCGCTATTTCGTCTACCAGGGATAGATGCGGCGGCAACTGGGCTTTCAGTTGCTGAAAGAACAATATCTGGATATTCTCAGCAGTCATGAAATGAAATATTAGTAGGTATTGCAAAACAGGCTGGTAGGTATTTGCAGCACAATGCCCGTTAATTAAATGTAAGCTGATTTTTTGCAATTGTCAATAGGGTGGTCAAGGGAAACAGGAAAGCTTTGCAGTTTCTGCTTATTAAGCGTGTGCATCAAGAGTTAATGAAAACGATGGGTAAATGAATAAGACTAGTTTTAAGATGTTATTGTTCACCCCATCGCCTTCACCCTTAAAATTTACGACCATGAAGCGTTTGCTGTTTCTACTCATATTTTCCTGTGTTTGCTATTTCAGCTTTTCACAAGGTTCCATCGCCAAAATGAAACAGTTAAAAGTGGTGGTATTTCGTCAGGATGCTAAGATGAGCAAAGGCTATCTGGTTGCGCTTAATGATACCAGCTTCCGGCTGGTTGATAAGGCGGCCGACGTGAATAAACCGGTGCATAACCCGAGGTACACCACCTTCCATTACCAGGAAATAAATAAAATAATTGTCACCCGCAAGGGATCAGCAGCTAAAGGAGCGCTGATTGGCGCACTTATAGGTGCAAGCGCCGGCGTTATAACCGGTTTTATTATGGGTGATGATCCTCCATGTGCAAGTATCCCTGGTTTTTACGGAATAGATTATGCCTTATGCTCTTTATATAGCACCACAGCGGCTGAAAAAGCAGCGATGGCAGGTTCAGTTTGTGCCGTCGGCGGCGCAATAATAGGTGTTTGCGTCGGGGCAATTGCACATAAAAAGTTCATTATAACGGGAAAAAAAACCCGTTATCATGAAATGCAGATAAGTGTGCTGGAGAGATTGTACATCGCAAAAAAATAAATTTATGCAGAATAGGTATACCATCTTCGTTTTTGCCTTATTACTTTCAGGTACGGCAGTGCAGTCACAGCCTTATATTGACCTGGTTAATATCAGGTACATGAAGAGCCCCGAGATGTCTTTCCTTATCCCCTCCACGACGGAAACGGTGCTCACTTATGTTAACGTAAGTACTACGCTTCCACTCTTATTTAAAAATAAAGACGCTATCATCTTAAGCCCATATTTTGAAACCTGGAAAGTGGAGCTTAGCGGCGAAAAGAGAAATTATTACGGGCTGGTGTTTCCCATTTCTTACCTGAAAAAGATCGACGATAAATGGAGCCTGCTTTCAACCGGGATAGTCAGATGGAACGATTCGGCGATATATAAAACCATGAAAATGCAGGTGGGCGGTGCGGTTATCGCGAGCAGGAAAATAACTCCAAATCTCGCACTCAAAGGTGGGATTTATATCAACGGCGAATTCTTCGGTTTGTTTGTCGTTCCTTTACTCGGAATCGACTGGCAGATCAATAGCACGGATTGCCTTTTTGGGGTGTTACCTGCCAGCTTAACCTACCAGCATGAGGCGTCGAGGGTAGTGAAATACGGTGTTACAGTGCACACGCAGACAAATTCCTACCACCGGCAGGTTCGCGATTTTACCCGTATCGACGAAAACCAGCTGGGTGCTTATACTGATTTTTACATAGCAAAAAAGTTTGTATTCAACCTGGAAGGTGGGCTAAGTATTTTACGGAAAATCCGAACCGGCAAAAATATGTACTCTGATGATAAATACACACCCTATGATGTAAATAACAACCTGTATTTCAAAGTGGCGCTTGCTTACCGGTTGCCGTTACGATAATTTAATCCGGCCAAAGGAAAGCCCCAGGGATGATTAGGGAATTTCCTGAAGTGTTATTACTTAATGGTAATTCTTTGCCTCATCACTTCATAAAGCACCATACCGGTAGCTACGGAAACATTAAGCGATTCAAAATCGCTCTGCATGGGTATACTAAATTGTTCATCGCAGATCTTCATTAATGCAGGTGTAATGCCTTTTTCCTCACTACCCATAATGATAGCGCAGGGCACGGAAAAGTCCACATCAAAAATTTTTTTCTCCGCAGTCATCTCACTCGCAAAAACGCTGATCCCGTTAAGGTGCAGATCATCCACCGCTTTCATCAAACTGTTTACCCGGCTGACAGCAATTTTTTCCAACGCGCCGGCAGATGTGCTGATGGCATCTTCATTAAGACTTCCAACACCTTTATCGGGAATCACCATGCAATCAACGCCACAACAGTAGGCTGTTCTCGCGATAGCGCCTATATTACGGATATCAGTGATACCGTCAAGTATAAGTAAAAGCGGCGCTTTGCCTTTATCAACTACAAAAGAAATCACCTGCTGCAGATCCTGGTACTGTATTTTTGAAATCAACGCAACAGCGCCTTCATGGTTGCTTACATTAAACCCATTGAGCTTTTCAACCGGAACTTTGTTAACAGGTACTTTAAATTCCGCTGCTTTTTTTATAATCTCCTCCACCGCAGCACCATAGGCTGTATTCTGAAGATAGATGCGTTCAAGTTCTTTGCCCGATCCTATGCTGTCTAATACTGCTTTTCTACCTGCGATCAGCAGGCTTTTCTTGGGGCGGTGTTGCTGTTGTTGTCTGAAATTTTTCACTTTGCAAAAATAGATTAACCGCAGAGAACAAGAGAAGCAGAGTTAACGCGGAGATCCTCTGCGAAAGCTCTGCTTCTCCTGTTCTCTGCGGTTAATTGATTTGAAATCAAAAAACCCTCTCAATGTTGAGAGGGTTAAATTTTATCTGATACCGAACGCGGATTTTACTTTATCAACATAATCCAGTTTCTCCCAGGTAAACAATTCCACTTCTACTTTTTTCTGCTGGCCGTCGGGAGTAGAAAAAGTCTTGGTTACAAATTCCGACTTCCGGCCCATATGACCGTAAGCAGCGGTTTCACTGTATATTGGCGTACGCAATTTCAGGCGCTGTTCAATGAAGTAAGGGCGCATATCAAAGATCTCTTCTACTTTCTTCGATACTTCACCATCTGAAAGTGCAACCTTCGACGTACCATAAGTATTTACATAAATGCTGGTTGGCTTGGCAACACCAATCGCGTAGGAAACCTGTACGAGCACTTCATCACAAACGCCTGCCGCTACCAGGTTCTTTGCAATATGACGGGTGGCATAGGCTCCTGAACGGTCAACTTTTGACGGATCCTTACCGCTGAATGCACCACCACCATGTGCGCCTTTACCACCATAAGTATCAACGATGATCTTGCGGCCTGTAAGGCCTGTGTCTCCATGCGGCCCACCAATTACAAATTTGCCTGTAGGGTTAATATGGTATTTGATATCATTATTAAAAAGGTGGGCATATTTCTGGTATTTCGCCTTGACCCTCGGAATAAGGATATTGATGATTTCATTTTTGATACGCTCCAGCATTTTTCCTTCGCTATCAAAATCATCGTGCTGAGTAGACACAACGATAGCGTCGATTCTTACAGGTTGGTTCTTATCATTATATTCAAGGGTTACCTGGCTTTTTGCATCCGGGCGAAGGTAAGTGATTTCTTTATTTTCTCTTCTCAGGGCCGCGAGCTCGATAAGCACTTTATGCGCCAGGTCTAATGCAAGCGGCATATAGTCTTCTGTTTCGTTGGTTGCATAGCCGAACATCATACCCTGGTCTCCTGCTCCCTGCTCCTCTGCATTTTTCCTGTCAACTCCCTGGTTGATATCCTGTGACTGTTCGTGAATGGCAGATAAGATACCACAGGAGTTTGCTTCAAACATGTACTCACTCTTTGTGTAACCGATTTTCCGGATCACGCCACGGGCGATTTCCTGCACATCGAGGTAAGCTTTACTTTTAACTTCACCAGCCAGGATTACCTGTCCTGTAGTGACGAGGGTTTCACACGCAACTTTGGAGCTTGGATCAAATGCAAGAAAGTTGTCAATGAGCGCATCGGAGATCTGGTCGGCAACTTTATCCGGGTGGCCCTCAGAGACACTTTCAGACGTAAATAAATAAGGCATGTAAGAAATAATTTGGTTAACAATACATAAATGGTGAAAAAAATTCCATTAATCCCGGGTTTCCTGATTAATGGAATTTTTTTAAGCTGGCGCAAAGATAATATTCAAATTAAATTTTGGAATAAATAATTCTGATCCTCATCCGGTTATCCGAGTGGTTTCCTCCTGCCAGAATGACCCTGCCTCCGGCTACCTGGGAATTAACGAAGAAAGGAACAGTTACGTGTGTGGAAACCGGTGGTTTTGTATTTGGAATACTATATTCAGGTAAAGTATAAAACGGTGCGTATAACCTTAGTGAATATGAAGGGTCCTTCCTGGTTGCTATTCCCTGTATATACCTCGATACGTCAAACCGGTATTCATTATTTTTTAAATTGCCACCAAAGGTGCCGATGTTATAGGTGCCATTGGTCAGGTCACCAATAAAATCATTGATAACTGTTTTGTGTGTATTCGTAGCTGAATCAATCACGTCAAGAAAGAGTGTGGGCGGAGTAAAAAGATGATCTTCCTGCGAGCCAACCCGGGGAATGATGAGTTCTGCTTTGTGTATAACGCGATTACTGAGTGTTTTCAGACCCGGAACATAAACGGATGCATAAGAGCCGGGCGACGACTGGATATATAATAATTCCTGCACCTTGTCGGGGTTGCTCAGGTTTGCCGCGTAATTACTGCCGGTTATATTTCTCCTTATGATGTTCGCACTTCTTGTTGATGAACGTTGGCTAAATGAGAACTCGGTGACCGCTGTATCGAGCGTGGCACCGGCATTTGCCCTGTAGTAGATGTATAAACGAGTGGTAGCTGCCGTAAGATCGAAATAAGCCAGGGCTTTCTTTATTGCAGAAGTGATCGTGTCTGTCTTTATCGCAAGTCCCTTGAAATAGGTTCTGAAGCTTGAATCTGTTTTATAGGCATTCGTTGTATCATAGTTCAGCAACCTTAAGCCAAGGGAATTGTTCAATGGAATTCTGAGCACGTTAGGCACCGCCTTAAGCGTGTCTTTTCCCTGTTTGACCATCTTAGGTTCATTCAGTTCATTGAACTTAACCGTAACCGGCTGCGAAAGGGGGAGTGCAACGGGAATGTCCGGGCCGGTAATTACGTATAAAGAATCCTGGAAGTCTGCTTGCTGAGCAATTTCATGAACCGTAAAATTTTCTACCGACATGGAATCGCCGTATACGTTTTTATAGGTAAGGGAAAGAATAACAGAATCAATTCTGCCAAGTATGGAGTCTTTTGAGTGTGGGAAAGGGTGAATGCCTGCATTGGCAGGAAGGATCTCAAAATACATGTTGGCAGAAGTTCGCCCGAATTCGGGGTCTTCCATTACACCCAGAGCAGGCGCAAAATTATATATGACGGTCTGAGTTGCGTAAGGAACGGAAATGGAATCCTGAAGTAAATGAAGATCTGTAACGACTTCGAGCGTGGTATCAAAAGTGTTTACGTTATCTGCTTCCGGAATCAGCCCTGCACCAAGTGTTGTTGCATCTATTTTCTGACAGGATTGGATAAGAAAAACAAGGGTAACCAGAGAGAATACAACAATGAAAAATTTCTTCACAACAATTATTAATGGTGGGTTAACTATAGAGCCGTACTCATTAAAGCCTAATGCCTTACTTTACTTGGAAAGGTCGTTATATAATTGTAAATAGTCTGTTAAATCAGACTCCGCGTTGAATGGGAGCACTTTCTTACCCCTGACTTTTCCGAATTCTTCCTGGAGTGTTTTATCTACTTTTTCTGCGCCGAAAGTAACGGCGTCCGCATTCAGCGCACCACCTTTATACAATGCGGTATTGGTAGCTTCCTTAAATGGTTCGAGGTCTTTATCTTTAATATTGGAGTGAATATTTGCGATCCTTGTGAAATCTGCCCCCAGCTTTTCCGTGAACGTATTCTGGCCAATGGTATAGATCACCTTGCTATGGGAAAACACCGGCTCCTTCTTATAAACTGTTTTCAGGTACATCGGGATAAGACTGGTCATCCATCCGCTGCAATGAATAATATCAGGAGGCCAACCGAATTTCTTTACCGTTTCCAAAGCGCCCTTGCAGAAAAATACCGTTCTCAAAGCGTTGTCATCATACCAGCTCTCCTTTTCATCGTGAAAAATGTATTTTCGTTTAAAAAGGTCTTCATTATCAAGAAAGTAAACCTGTAATCTTGCATTAGGTAACGAGGCTACCTTGATCTGTAAAGGATAATCGTCATTGTCTATGCTAACATTGATGCCCGATAACCGCACCACTTCATGTAAACGGTGCCTTCTTTCATTCACCACCCCAAACCTCGGCATGATACATCTCACCTCGAAACCACCTTCGTTGGCCTTAATTGCCAGCTTATTGGCAATTTCAGCGAATTCAGATATTTCCAGGTAAGGAGACATTTCATGCGCTATGAATAAAATTCTTTTCTTTGTTGACATTATCGGTTAATATTGATGATAATTGCTTTTGGAAATTAGTTTGCAAAGGTAAGGGATTTTAGTGGGAAATTGGCATTGAAGCAGGATTCAGCGAAGGGTAAAACTGATATATGATCCTTTTTAAAAAAGCAGGAGAACTGGAAGAATATCTGGAAAAACATAAACAGGATTTTCGATCTGCCGGCTTCGTTCCAACCATGGGCGCATTACACCAGGGCCACCTTTCTCTCATTGAGCGCTCCAAAAAAGAAAACCAACTCACCATCTGCAGTATTTTTGTGAATCCCACCCAATTCAATGACCAGACTGATTTTCAGAAATACCCGGTGACACTTGAAAAAGACATTCTTCAACTTCACGATGCGGGCACCGACATTCTTTTTCTTCCTACTGCTGAAGAAGTATACCCTGCGGGAATGCATCATCTTGAAGGCTACAACCTTGGATACCTGGAAACCATACTCGAAGGAAAATACCGGCCGGGACATTTTCAGGGCGTTTGCCAGGTGATGTACAGGCTCATGAGTATCGTGGGCCCTGTGAATTTATATATGGGTCAGAAGGATTACCAGCAGTGCCTTGTGGTGAATCAACTTATCAAGCTTAAAAAGCTCCCTGCTACTTTAATTATATGTGCAACCTTAAGGGAACCAGATGGCCTCGCCATGAGTAGCCGTAACCTGCGTCTCCCGCCCCACGACAGGCAAAAAGCGGTTGAGATTTTTAAAACCCTTCAGTTCATGAAATCACAAATTAATGGCGGATCACTTGATGAAATCAAAGCCATTGCAAATAAAAGACTGACTGAACACGGTTTTAGAACCGATTATGTTGAGATAGCCGACCCGGAAACGCTGGAACTTATTTCCAACTGGGATGGCAGGAGGCCGCTCCTTGGAGTAATTGCGGCTTTTTATAATGATGTGCGGCTGATAGACAATATGATTATCACCCTGAACTAATTATTTTTGCGCTCCGGCAGGAAGCGGTCATAAAAGAACTAATCAGTGACAGGTCGCTTACCTTATAAATTATGAACAAGAAGATCCTAAACATTCTGCAATACCTTTTATTTCTCGGAGTGGGTATCTTCCTGTTAAGGCTCAGCTTGAAAGATGCAAACCTCCAGGAAATAGAGGAGGATATTGCCAGCGCTAATTTCATCTATCTGATACCGGCAACCCTTATGCTGCTCGTCAGCCATTTTATTCGTGCCGTTCGTTGGAAAATACTGATGGAGCCACTGGGTTACAAGCCATCACTGATCAATACATTTCTGGCCGTATTAATAGGGTACTGGGCGAACCTGGCATTTCCAAGGCTTGGCGAAGTGCTTAAATGCACCATCCTCGCAAAATATGAGAAGGTGCCGGCAGACAAACTCGTTGGGACCATCGTTGCAGAAAGGGCTTTTGATGTGGTGAACCTCGTGCTTATGCTGGCGGTCACCATTGGCATCCAGTACCAGTTACTCGGTAGCTATGCAGGAGAAAAATTCAGGCAGATTTTCCATAACAAGGCTGGCGCATTTTCCTATAGCAGCGTTTTTATCGTGATCATCAGCATCGTGCTTGGCTTCCTGCTTGTCTTTTATTTACTTAACAGGCTTGCGCATATCTCCTTTGTTCATAAGGTGCGTCAATTGCTTAAAGGCATCTGGGCCGGACTTACCAGTGTTCGTAACATCAAAAATAAAGGCTGGTTTTTCTTTCATACCATAATGATCTGGGTATTATACCTGCTTAGTACCTATATGGGTTTCTTTGCAATGGAAGGCATGAGCGGCTATGGTATTAAAGCGGCATTCTCGGCACTTTCCTTTGGCAGCATTGGGATGATTGTTCCATCTCCCGGTGGCATCGGCTCCTTTCAGTATGCGGTACAACAGGTATTGCTTGTGTACGATATCTCTCCTGAAAAGGGATTGTCTCTCGGCATGCTCATATGGATTGCTCAAACAGGAATCATCATCATTTTTGGAACAATAAGCTTTATATTATTACCCGTAATCAATAAACCAAAAAATGAAAAACCCCGATTTCATCCAAAGCAAAATATTTGAGTTGCAGGAGCTGAAAAGGCAAATGATCAGGTGGCATTTTCTTGGCAAAAAGGTCGCATTTACGAATGGCTGCTTTGATATACTTCATGAAGGGCATATTTTTTCACTCTCTTCAGCTGCAAAAGAAGGCGACATCCTCGTTGTTGCTATCAATAGTGATCAATCCGTTAAAAAGATCAAAGGCCGCGACCGGCCAGTCAATAACGAGCATTCACGCGCCCTCTTACTTGCGGCGTTAGTTATGGTGGATGCTATTATTTTATTTGATGAAGAAACACCCCGCAACCTGATTGCCAGTTTATTACCTGATGTGTTGGTGAAAGGAGGTGATTACACGGAAGACCAGATAGCGGGTGCGAGGGAAGTAAAAGCTAATGGGGGGCGTGTGGTAATTAACCCGATCATTAAGGGGTTTTCGACGACGGCGATTATAGATAAGATTCAGCATTTGTAGTTCCGTAGTGGGGCCTGAAGTTCTTAATTATAAATAAATGGTCACAAGCATACTAAGGACCACGGAGGGTACGAAGGAAGCCTGGGGATGACTAGTTGGAAAAAGTTTGCCTTATACCGTACATTCTTTCTACTTCCTGAACGATATCTTCTATCTGTTTGTCTTCGGCAGCACCATTATAAGTTTGCTTGAGGTTGCTATCGAAGAAGAAGGCGACGGTTTGGTAAAAGCGGGCAGTAACTCCGCCTTTATATTCTTTGATGAGTTCGTAACAGTTATTGCCGGTTTCGCGGTTGATAAGTTTCATTAACACTTTACCCTGGTAAACGGATAGATTAGTCAGTGGATCCGTGAATTCTTTTTTAAGTTCTTTCTCCCTTGTCTTCAGGTAATTTTTCCTTGCTTCTTTAGATTTTATCGTTACCATGCGCATGTTAATGTCATTCATTACTGCTCCGGCTTTTCGGGCGTAAGGATAAGTTACATACACTGCGTTTCTCAGTCTTGTCCACTCTCGTAACCTCGCCCGCATCGCGGGAGGCATGGGCGCCAATACCCAGCAGTTTTCCAGTGTTCTTGCAGGAATGGTATCTCCATTGTACACGATAATGGGAACTATCAGCGTATCGTTAGCACCAAAACGGCCGGAAGTTGCTTCCTGCGAATGGGCAGCTGACAGGCAGGAAGACAGTATAAAAACTGTAATTGAAATCCTGGCAAAAACGCTGAACTGGTACTTAAAAGACATGGTCTATAAATATATAAAACTTCCGTTTATTTATATATCGTAAAAGACAGGGAGGTAACCAAAAACGCTGTTACAAATTTCTTAAATCACCTGTTTAAGCGTCCGGTTAAGTTTGTTTCTGCGCACGATGCTCATTATGAAGCCTGTAATCATAATGAAGATACCCAGCCATAAAAGATTAATAAAAGGAAACTGGTAAACTTTCAATGACACAAAGGGGGTAAGCCGGGCAGATTCTTTTACCTGTAATTCGATTTGTTGATCAGGGAGTACCCTACTGAACCCTACCGCCAGGTTTTGCGCATATACCGTATCGACGATATAACGAGGTTGGTTTTCTTTAACATAGTAAACAGGGCGGGCAGAATAAGTATTTCCTTCCCTGGACACCACAGTAATATCAGCCATTAATGCGGTGTCTGTGGGACGGAACTGGTATTTGTCGTTTGATGGATTGGGGACTACGTTATTCAATACCATAAAACCATTGGAGTAAAATATTGTATCTTTTCTATCTACAGAATAGGAAACGAACTTAGCAGTGTCTGCTTCACTGTCCATGTTGTCTGCATAACTTATATAGCTGAAAATATCTTTGTGCCAGTAATGACGGCTGTCGGGATTGTTAGAAAATCCTTCCCCTCCTTTGGTGTTCCGGATAAGATTGGGAAAGAGTGAGAATTGCTCTGAACTATCTTTTTTCCTGAAATCTATCCGGAAATACATGATGCTCCCCGCTTCATTTGTTGAATCACTGTGAACATAGGTAGTGTTGTATTTACCCATGTCGGTTTCAATGGTTTTGATAAGGGTAATATTCTCCATCGACTTTTCACCGGTTTTTGGATCGAAGTTCAGATTCATACCCGTCGTATTCCAGGAAAGCACTTCTTTTTTTGATGAAGAGATCAGTATCCCTAGCAGCATTAGTCCAAAGCCAACGTGCGCAACGGAACCTCCTGCAGCTTTCAGTTTACCATTAAGCCCTGACCATATATAAGTTGCATTGGATATCACTGCGTATACCGCTGCAAATATGGCAACATGAATGGCAGCAAGGTAGCCGATGCCGTACTTGTCGTAATTGATATTACCGAAGAACCCTATCAGCAGGCCTATTACAAGAGATACTAAAGTGGGAGGGATAATCTTTTTGAGAAATACCTGTTTGGGTGTGTCTTTATACCTCAGGTATTGGGTAACCGCAGTTAATATTCCCAAAACGACGGCTACGAAAATAATAATCCGGTTATAGGCAAACTCAACGTCCTCGCCCATTGCGAAATTGGTGTTGAATATTTTATTGATAACCGGCAGTGAAGTAGCGGTGATAATGAAGCCGGCTGAAAGGAAGAAAACCAGCGACCCGATAAACATCCAGAATTCACGGGAATAGGAACTTTCTTCTTTGTTGATAGATGGTATTTTCTTATAACGTCTCGCGAAAAGGTAGGTACATGGAAGTAAGAAAACTATTACGAAGATCCGCAGCTGCCAGTTGAGGCCAAGGCTGGTAAACGCATGTACCGACGTATCCTGCAGGTCACCACTTCTTGTAAGGTAGGTGGAATAAAGAATAAAAATAAAGCTCAGAATGAAGAACAGATAAGTGGCCCTTAATGAGTGTCCGGTCGCATTATAAATAACCTGGGTATGAAGTCCGGCTATCAGGATCAGCCAGGGTACCAGGGATGCATTTTCTACCGGATCCCATGCCCAGTAGCCACCAAATGTCAGCGATTCATAAGCCCAGGCTGCACCCATCAGGATTCCGGTACCAAGAATGCACGCGGAGAACAAGGTCCAGGGTAAAGCCATCTTCGTCCAGCCGTTATAGTTTTTCGTCCATAACCCGGCGATGGCAAATGCAAAGGGTACAAGGGTAGATGCAAATCCCAGGAAGAGAACAGGCGGATGGATGACCATCCAGTAGTTTTGCAACAGCTGGTTCAGGCCCTGCCCGTCTGTAATCATCATGAGGTAGTCTTTTTTCAATAAGCCTGTTACCGGGTCATGCAGGAAAGGAGCACTGCTGGCGCTCATGATCTCCGTATCTCTTAGTAACAAAAAGGGATTGCTGCCTATTTTGAAATCGAAAATATAAAGGCCTATGATCATGGTGGCGAGACAACACTGTACCAGGCTGAATACGGTCATTACCGGTGCTTCCCATTGTCGGGTCTTCTTCATAAGTATCAGACCAAGTACGGCATGCCAGATCGTCCAGAGCAGGAAGCTGCCCTCCTGCCCTTCCCAAATACAACTTAAGAGGTAATTGAAATTGAGTGACTTGCTGGAATGATTCCAGGCATAATGATATTCGAAGCGATGTGCCGCAACAATATAAAGAAGCAGCCCGAAGATGGAAAATACAGCAAGCGCATCAACCAAAAAAGCCCCGCGACCCAGGCGTTTCCAGCTGTTTGACTCATCTGGTATCTTAATGGTGGCAGCTTTATAATAAGCAATTGCCGCAACGAGGGAAGCAGCAAAAGATAATACAATAAAAAAATGTCCCAGTTTACCAGGAAGAAGCTGTTCGCCTATGTAATCCATCGATTAAATTAATTTTGACTGAGGTTGTTGCTGGCTGCTTTAGGGTCGTCTTTGTATTTGGAAGGGCATTTTATAAGGATTCCAT
>JGI24806J26614_1000089_pt1 | contig 18001 bp, 17 predicted proteins | sample Kansoi200umMDA_FD_26614 | JGI IMG/M metagenome (IMG submission 26614)
TTTGTATCAACCGGCCCAAATACAGCTGAAGGGATTACCGTATTAACCGTATTCATGATATCGGGACCAGGGACTGCAACAACATTGCCATTCACGGTGGGCGAGGATCATGATCATTTCATTCGCACAGAACAGGGGTGGAAATTAGTTTCGAGACAATGGGTGGAACTGTTTTCGCGGGGAGATATTTTAAGTATTCAATAAAAATGGTCCCAGCAGGATCAACATGCGAAATTTTTTTAATCATGCCTGATTTGTTCAAAGAAAAAGACCGGATAGAATCCTTTAGTGACGGTGTGTTCGCTATTGCCATCACTTTACTCGGGTTAGAATTAAAAGTACCTAAGTTAAGGTTTGCCGATGGTGCTGCTATGTGGCGAACACTGGGCGCACAATGGCACTCTTATGTTGCCCTGGTTATAAGTTTTGTTACTATTTTTTTGATCTGGATACCCCACCATGTGATGCTGAAGATTGCACATAAAGTATCCTATAACCTGTTCCTGACAAACGGCTTTTTGTTACTGGTAATCATCTGCTTCCCGTTTGCGACAGGTTTATTGGGAGAATACTTTGATACGTCGGCAAATAAAACGGTTAGTGCTGTATATGCGACCCTATGCTTCCTGGTGGATGTTGCATTCTTTTTATTCTGGAAAGCTGTGATTGCAACAAAATTTAACTGGTCATCAACAGAAAGAAAGGTTTTCAAAACAATTTTTCGCAACATGTTTATCGGTTTTATGGTATATGCTATTGCATTTATCAGCTCATTCGTTAATGCTTATGTATGTATGGCTATTTGTGTAGTGATGTGGCTATTCTGGGGAGCCTATCTAAACCTGTTCAAGAAATTACAATAGCTCTTATAGTTAAGAATTCTTTACACCGCTAAATATTTTTAGCTCATCAAATGTCCGGCTCAACATTAAAATTGTCCATATAAAGTATCCCGGGCTTGACACCGGGCCTCTTATAAAATATTTTTGAATTCAACTTAAAAAAATAAGCTATGAAACAGTTCAAAAGAATTTTCGTAATTGTAGTGTTGTTATGCATATTCATATTAACGGCTATCCTCGTTGTTGCACAGGAACCAAAGCCAGGTCCTAAGGATAACCCTTATCCCAATATGCCGCTTATCGCCCCGATAGGTGAAAGGATCGAAAAGTATATTCCCGTGAATGAATCTGCGAAAGGCCCTGCGATCGACCCCGCTAAGGGGTATCGCCTGCAGGTACTCGGTAAAGGCCTGTATATGCTCACGAATAATGCGTACCAATCCATGTTTATGGTATATGAAAAAGGAGTTGTTGTGGTGGATGCACCACCACCACTACAGCAATATATTTTAAAAGCGATCGCTGAAGTTACAAATAAGCCGATCACTCATTTAATTTATAGTCACGCACACAATGATCATATCGGGGGCACAAAAAGTTTAAACTTAGATAAAGGCACAACTATTATCGCTCATGAAGAAACAAAACGGTTGTTGGCTCGTGCAAAGGATGTTAATCGCCCGATCCCCACTGTTACTTTTAAAGACAAATACCTGCTTAAGGTTGGAAGTCAAAAGTTGGAGCTCTCTTATCATGGAGTGGCGCATGAGCCTGGAAATATATTCATCTATGCGCCGGCACAGAAAACACTGATGGTTATCGATATTGTCTTTCCTGGCTGGATGCCCTGGAGGCGCTTTGCATTAGCCAGTGACATCCCGGGATTTTTCGCCCAGGTAGAGGAAATAAATAAAATGAATTGGGATATACTTGTCACAGGTCATGTTGAACGAACAGGCACCCACGCAGATGTGGCACTTCAGCTTGAATTTATGAATGATCTGAAGAATACAACCCGCCTTGCATTAGCAACCACCAAACCGGGTGAAGGACTCGCCATTACCCAGGCGGAAAACCCATGGGCCGTTTTCGATGATTATATCGATCGCGTGGTGATCCGATGTGTGAATTCACTGACACCGAAATGGTCAACTAAGCTGGCGGGCTTTGATATTTATATCTGGGACCAGTGTTATTCAATGGAGCAAAGCCTTCGTATTGACTAGCAATAATGATAATGACTAACTAAAACTCAAATTTTTTTTTATGAATGACTATGCAAATGCCCCCGATGCTGTAAGTGAACTGCATAAAAAGGGTTTCTCCAATGATTTTCAACTTTCGGGAAACGATCTATTGTGGATCCAGGAAAGTATAAGTATCAGGGCAGGGGAATTCAGCATACTTGAATACCATAAAATAACAAGAGCAAAGTATAACAGGAATGAACTTGTTGTTTTTGGGATTCTCGCTCCCTATCACAATATAAAAGGGATTTTAATCAAGCATATTAAAAGTGATAGCGACGGCATCCCGCCGGTTCTGATTAAAAAACTTAATGAGCTGGGTATTCTTACCGGAACAGGTACAAATTGAACCCTATAAAAAATGATGGTAAAACAACTTTATAATCAAAAAAAATAAAAATGAAAAAGAGTAAAAACATCCTTGCAAGTACGGTGGTCACAGGAGCACTTGTGATGCAGGGCGCCATTAGCAATGCACAAAGCGGAACTTCCGCTACTATTTTGCCGGGTGAAGCGATCCGCCCTTTCCAGGTAAATGTACCGGAAAAAAAACTCGCTGACCTTAAGCGCAGGATCCTTGCAACACAATGGCCCGACCCGGAGAACGTCAAAGATGAATCACAAGGCGTACAGCTTGCCACAATGCAGGCCCTTGCCAAATACTGGGCAACATCGTACGACTGGAGAAAAGTGGAAGCAAGACTGAATGCCTTGCCGCAGTTCATTACAACGATAGATGGAGTCGATATTCATTTCATACATGTTCGATCGAAAAATAAGAACGCGTTACCGCTTCTTATCACGCATGGCTGGCCCGGTTCGATCATCGAACAGATGAAGATCATCGGTCCGCTTACGGATCCAACTGCCTATGGCGGAAAGGCTGAAGATGCATTTGATGTCGTAATACCTTCCATGCCCGGATATGGATTTTCCGGGAAACCAACTGAGCTTGGTTGGACCCCTGTTCGTATCGCCGATGCATGGATCCTGATGATGAAACGTCTTGGCTACAAAAAATATGTTGCGCAGGGCGGGGATTGGGGTAATGCGATTTCGGAAATAATGGCGTTGAAAGCACCCCCGGAATTGCTGGCCATCCATACCAACATGCCTGCCACAGTTCCCGCAGAGATTACAAAAGCGATGTCATCAGGGAACCTTCCACCCGATCTTTTAGCAGACGAAATGAATGCGATCCGGCAGCTTGGCTATTTCTATACGAAAGGTATAGGCTATGCCCTGGAAATGGGCAACCGTCCCCAATCACTTTATGGAATTGCCGATTCACCCATCGGCCTTGCCGGATGGATCCTGGATCACGACATCAGCAGCTATAAGCTTATCACACGAGTATTCAATGGGCAGCAGGAAGGTCTTACCCGGGATGATATTCTCGACAACATTACGTTATACTGGCTCACCAATACGGCAATATCTTCTGCTCGCCTCTATTGGGAAACCGTGCAAATTTCGAAGGGTGGAGGATTTTTTGATCCCCGCAATGTTACCATCCCGGTTGCAGTAAGCGTTTTCCCCGATGAGATCTACGCGGCCCCGAAAAACTGGGCAGAGCGGGCATATTCCAAACTTATCTATTATAACAAACTCAGTAAGGGCGGACATTTTGCAGCATGGGAACAGCCTGAATTATTTGTTGATGAAATGCGGGCATCTTTCAAATCACTGCGCTGATTAATAACAGGGGAACGGCGTATGTTTTGTACGCCGTCTTCCCCTTTTGAATTTCTTTCTTTAACCGGAAAAATATACCATAGTGAAAAATAAACTAAAACTGGCCCTCACCACCATGATTTTCATGAATCTTATGGTGTCGGGTCAAAAAAACAAAGTAATGGGAGCTACAACAAAAAATATTGTCATTGTTCATGGCGCATTTGCAGATGGCTCTGGTTATAAAGAGCTATATAAGATACTTACAAAAAAGGGATTCAATGTTACCATTGTGCAAAACCCTTTAACATCTCTTAAGGACGATGTTAACGCTACACTCCGTGCATTGGATAAACAGGATGGCCCAACAATTTTAGTTGGTCATTCCTGGGGAGGGACTGTTATCACAGAAGCAGGCATGCATCCTAAAGTTGTTGCATTAGTATATATCGCAGCCTTCCAACCTGATAAGGGAGAAACCACGGTACAATGGGCATCTTCCTTACCCGCAGCTACGGAAAATGGCATTTTACCACCTGATGAAAAAGGGTTTGTCTATTTCGACAAATCAAAGTTTCATGCAGGATTCGCAGCCGACCTGGATAAAGAGGAAGCAGATTTTATGTATGCATCACAGGGGCCGATAGCGGGATCATGTTTTACGGATCTGGTTACAGTGGCTGCATGGAAAACAAAACCGAGCTATGGCATCGTTGCAACGGAAGACAAGGCGATCAATCCCGACATTGAACGCAACATGTATGAACGTTCCCGAACAAAAATTACAGAAATAAAAGGCAGTCATGTACTATTTATATCACAGCCGGAAGCGGTGGCAAAAGTTATCATTAGCGCATCCGAACTAAAATAATTCATATGCCAGAAAAATTAAGATACAATCGCCGCCGGTTTTTAGGTGCCGCTGCCATGACACTGGCTTCATCCGAATTTGCGCTGCTGGGTCTTTCCACTACGAGATCTAAGGATCTAAACTTATCTCCCTCAAATCGCAATAACCATATGTCGAATAATTCATTCAAAACAATAAAGCAAATAAACGCAGGCTTATTGAATGTCGGGTACGCAGAAGAAGGACCCGAAAACGACCCTGCGGTAATTCTTTTGCACGGCTGGCCATACGACATTCACAGCTTTGTTGATGTTGCTCCTTTTTTGTCGGCAGCCGGTTACCGGGTAATTATTCCGTACCTGCGCGGTTATGGTACTACACGATTTCTTTCGGAAGAAACATTTCGCAATGGTCAGCCTTCCGCTCTGGCTATCGATATTGTTAATTTGATGGATGCACTTCGCATCAATAAAGCGATCATCGCCGGTTTTGATTGGGGTGCTCGTACCGCTAATATTATGGGTGCACTTTGGCCCGAACGCTGCAAAGCGACTGTTGCTGTAAGCGGTTACCTGATCGGTAATCCGGCAACAGCCAGGATCCCTTTGCTCCCTGCAGATGAGTTCCAGTGGTGGTACCAATATTACTTTGCGACAGAGCGAGGGCGCGCTGGCTATGAGAAATACAGGAATGAATTTGCAAAACTTATATGGCAGACCGCTTCACCCAAATGGAACTTCGATGATACCATCTTTGATCGGTCAGCGGCGGCTTTCAACAACCCGGATCATGTGAGCATCGTGATCCACAATTATCGTTGGCGGCTTGGCCTGGTGGAAGGAGAACCAGCCTATGATGACTTTGAAAAACGACTGGCCAAAGCCCCTGTCATTACAGTGCCATCCATAACCATGGAAGGCGATGCCAATGGAGCGCCGCATCTGGATAGCAGTAAGTACACAAATAAATTTACAGGGAAGTACTCCCATAAACTTATCGCCGGCGGTATTGGACATGATCTGCCCAAAGAAGCACCGAAAGATTTTGCCCAGGCAATTATAGAAGTCGATGGTTATTCAAAATGAAAATGGAAATAGATGACTTACCAAGACATTGAGCTGATAGCCAATATTTCATTGGCGTTATCCTTTCTGATAGCAGTCATATTCGGTATTATCGAAGCGAAGCAATCAACGCGGGATCGACGTGAAAGACTTACACTGGAAGCGATTCATAATTTTCAAACCCGCGAGTTTGGCGAGATCAGCGCTCAATTGTCCTACCATAAGTTGCCGGCCAATTTCCAGGAATTCATGGCACTTCCAATTACTGAACAGGCTAAATATATACAGTTTGGACAGGAAATGGAATCACTGGGGATTTTAGTGGCGGAACAATTACTCGATATTGACCTGGTGGATAAAATGCTTGGCTCCTTTGTAACAACAGCCTGGAAGAAATATAAACCAACCTTTGATGGTATACGTCAGAAACATTCCGATCCATTTTTAGGTGAATACTTCCAATGGCTGGCTGAGTTCATGGAGTATAGGTCGAAAAAGAACATGCGAAAACCTTTTCATGAAATACACCGGTATGGTGATGATATTTATCTGTAATCTAATAGTGGCCACACGGGAAACTATGGTTGCTTCCTATCTGAATAATAAAGCAAAGCTGCTGGTTACCCCCGGGATGCAATGGGTTTACGGAAATAAACAACTAGACCAGTCTGAAGTCTTTTTTCATTTCACCCAACTTGGCCGGTGGCATTGAAAGCGATCCAGCTAAAAAAAATAAATTAGTAAGCAGCTGACTGCCAACTGCCGACTGTTGGCTGTCGACTGCTAAACCTTGGTAAGGAATTCAAATAAATTCACCTCTGTAGAGATCTCCAGTTTTTCCCGAAGCGGTAGCGGCTTATCTCAATACCCCTTAAAGAAATATTTATCAGTTGTGCCATTTCCTTGGTGCTCAGGTACATTTTAGCTGGTGCAGGTACAGCAATCGCTTATGTTCATCCTAGGCCTGATAGGGTTTCAAAGTGTACATGTGAAACATCCAACGTAAATAGGGAAAGTTTACCTTGCAATATCAATAAATAAATATGAAACCATCAAACATCCTGTCAAAATGGTCCGCCTGGGCACCACGCCTTTTAAGCATCTTACGCATTGTAGCCGCATTGTTATTCATGCAATCCGGAACGATGAAATTATTCGCGTATCCCATGGGTATTCCACCGAATGGCGGCACAGTGGAGCTTATGTCGCAAGCCGGTATCGGAGGAGTATTGGAGGTTTTTGGGGGTGTCCTACTCGTACTGGGTTTATTCACTCGTCCCGTCGCATTTATTTTATCCGGTGAAATGGCGGTTGCCTACTTTCAGTTTCATGCACCCAATGGTTTTTGGCCGATCATAAATGGAGGCGGAGATGCCATGCTTTTTTGTTTTCTCTTCCTTTACTTCTCATCCGCCGGAGCAGGTCCCTGGAGCCTTGATGCAATCAGAAAGCGATGAGGATTCATAGCCGGAAAAATTTGTTGACATTGTATGTTTAGATTTGTGGTATTGCTGATGATCCTCGTGTCAGCACCCATTTATTTTTTATGACGGTATATTATGGATACAGTTTCGGTTAAGCGTTTATTTTTTTTGTCCTCCCTGCTTGTTTTAGTAGCAGGCTATCCGGCAGCAATTGCGCAGGGACGACAACACCCTTCCCTCATGCTGACGAAAAAGAATTTGCCGGCGGTGATCAAAGGGCTCGGTCAATACCCGTTGTTAAACAGATCCTTTACAGAAGTAAAACGACTGGCGGATAAAGCGTTAATTGATCCGATCAATGTACCGCTGCCCAAAGACGGTGGCGGGGGTGTTACCCATGAACAACACAAACTTAATTACCAGTATATACTGGCTGCGGGCATCGTATTCCAGCTCACCGGGGAAAAAAAATACGGAAATTTTGTACGGGATATTTTATTGAGCTATGCAAGGCAATACGAGAAATGGCCACTGCATCCCAAAAAAAGAAATACCAATCCCCCGGGTAAGATTTTCTGGCAAAACCTCAACGATTGCGTATGGGAGGTATATGTGATACAGGGTTATGACCTGGTATATGATTACCTCTCTGCCAGGGACCGGGATAGCATCGAACAGCACTTGTTTATCCCGGTCGTAAAGTTTTTAGCGGAAGATAATTATGAAACGTTCAACAGGATACATAATCATGGCACCTGGGCCGTCGCAGCAGTGGGAATGACGGGTTATGTTTTGAATAAAAAAGAATGGGTCGAAAAAGCATTGCGGGGTTCCGGCAAAGATGGCAAGACAGGCTACCTCGCCCAGCTCGATCAATTGTTTTCTCCCGATGGTTATTATACAGAAGGGCCCTACTACCAGCGCTATGCACTGTTGCCCTTTCTTCTTTTTGCAAAAGCTATTCAACAATATCAACCCGAATTGAAGATCTATAGCTACAGGAATGCTGTGCTGGAGAAAGCTATTCATATTGCATTGCAATTGACTTATACAAATGGTGCTTTCTTTCCTGTCAATGATGCATTAAAAGAAAAAACCTATCAATCGGAGGAATTGGTGTATGGAGTTGATATGGCCTACGCAGATATGAAACCCGAAACGGACCTGTTGGATATCGCAGCGCGGCAAAACAGGGTTATTATCTCCGATGCAGGATTAAAAGTGACAAAAGCAATAAATGACCGTGCAACAACCCCTTTCCGGTATAAAAGTTTATGGATACGTGATGGTCAAAAAGGAGATGAAGGAGGATTGGGCATCCTGAGAGCTGGTGGAAATGAGGACCAACAATGTGTTGTGCTGAAAGCTGCCGCACAGGGTATGGGCCATGGACATTTCGACCGGCTGAATTTTTTGTATTATGATGCGGGGACGGAGATCTTTTCTGATTATGGATCGGCGCGATTCCTCAATATTGAAACAAAAAGCGGCGGGGATTATCTCCCCGAAAATAAAAGCTGGGCAAAGCAGACCGTGGCACATAACACCCTCGTGGTAGACCGGGCTTCCCAATTCAACATGTCGCTGGAAAACGCAAGCGCACATCATCCTGACCTGGTCTGGTTCAGCGATAAAAAGCAATTACAGGTTGTTGCAGCCAAAGAAGTAAATGCTTATCCCGGGGTTGAGCTGGTAAGAACGATAGCGCTCGCTGAAATTGATGAACTCGAAAAACCGCTGATCATTGATGTAATGAAGATCCGTTCGGAAAAGGAACACCAGTATGATCTTCCTTACTGGTACCAGGGACATATCACCAATACTACTTTCACTACCCAATCCAATACAATAAAACTGCAGCCGCTGGGTAAGGCGGATGGCTACCAGCATATCTGGTTAAACGCTATCGCTCTTTCAGACGGCAGGAATCCCGCTATAACTTTCCTGAACAACCGGCGGTTCTATACTACAACCTTCCTCACTGACAGCGCCACGCAAATTCAATTTGTAACGGTGGGTGCCAATGACCCTAATTTTAATTTGAGAAATGAAAAAGGTTTCATTATTTCACAACCGAAGGCGAAAGATCATTACTTCATTTCGTTGATAGAATCACACGGCAATACCAATCCCATTGCCGAGACGACTACAGGATTTAAGGGAAAAATTCAATCAGCTGAATTGATCTCCGCCGGCGATGAATTGGTTTCATTCCGGTTTTCAACCGGTACGAAAACATGGGTAGTAACGATCAATTACAGTGATAAAAAGGAATTCATGACCATTAAATAAAATGATCAACAATGCAAAGCGGGGAATACCAGTTTGACAGGGAAGTTCCATGGGAAGATGCAGGTGCCGGTATTCAAAGACAGGTGTATGGCTATGATGACAAGATCATGCTCGTCAAAGCCAGGTTTGAACAGGGCGGGGTAGGAGCATTGCATTCCCATTATCACTCACAGGTTACTTATGTGGACAGTGGTGTGTTTGAAATGACCATCGGTGATCAGAAGAAAGTTATCAGGAAGGGAGATGGATATTATGTACCCCCCGGTACTATGCATGGATGTGTTTGCCTGGAGCCGGGAATGCTGATCGATGTTTTCAGCCCTTGCCGGGAAGATTTTTTAAAAAAGTAATTCCACCTGGTGAAAAAAATATTCCTGATAGTATCAGTATTGATCAATGCGAATGTTTTTTCACAGGAAGAAACAAATGACAGCACCCAATACAAGCCGGTGGAATTACCGGCAGGATTTACTGCACAATTGAATGTTGTATATGTAGCAGGAAAGGATTGGAATGAGAAGATGGATATCTATTTGCCCCCGAAGGACAATAAGCCCAATGCATTGCTTATAAACATTCATGGCGGGGGCTGGAACCATGGAGTAAAAGAGTCGCAAACAGGGTTCAATCTTTTTTTTAAAGCCGGTTTTGCGGTTGCCAATATCGAATACCGGCTTACCGGACAGGCTACTGCACCTGCAGCGGTAGAAGATGCCAGGTGTGCGCTGGCCTGCCTGATAAGGAATTCGGCAGCATTGAATATTGATATAAACAAGATCGTGATCATGGGGTCCAGCGCCGGCGGGCACCTGGCATTGATGGCCGGGATGCTGGGTAATGATCATCGCTTTGATTCCAGTTGCTCCCTCGGACAATCAATGAAAGTCGCAGCAATCATTGACAAGTATGGTATTACCGATGTATGGGATTGGGGCTATGGGAAAGATAAGACCAGTAAATCGGCTATAAATTGGTTAGGCGGTTATTCAAAAGATTCCATATTTGCAAGGTCTGTTTCACCTATAAATTATGTCAGTAAAAATAACCCTCCCGTTTTCATTGTGCACGGAGATGCGGATCCGACTGTTCCTTACCAGCAGTCAGTCGCATTTCATAAAAAATTAAAAGATGCCGGTGTAGCCGTTAAATTCATTACAGTGCCGGGGGGACTTCATGGAAAGTTCAGTAAAGAGCAAAATGCAGAGATCAACAAAGCGATCATCGTTTTTCTAAAAGAGCTGGGATTGATCAATTAATATTGGATCCTTTCAGGAAATGAAAAAGATCAAGGGTTTAAGATGGTATATCATCGGGCTGATCGGTGTCGCTACGATCATTAACTATATTGACCGGAGCGCCATCAACATCATGTGGCCTTATATCTATAAGGATTTTGGTATCCCCGATGCCGGTAATAAAAATGCTTTAGCGCTTATTACAACTTTTTTCATGATCGCTTATGCGCTGGGCCAGACTGTTACCGGTAAATTAATGGATACGATAGGCACGCGGCTGGGCTTTACTGTATCCATCACAGGCTGGAGTATCTCGATCGCGTTACATGCCCTCGCAAAAACAATTACTTCTTTCAGCCTGTTCCGTTTTTTCCTGGGTTTCTTTGAAGCCGGTAACTGGCCCGGGGCTACAAAATCAAATGCGGAATGGTTCCCGCCAAAGGAAAGAGCGATCGCTCAGGGGATCTTTGGTGCAGGGGCATCGTTAGGATCTGTAGTAGCCGCGCCTTTTATTGCAGGAATGTTTTTAGCTTTCGGATGGCAGGCCACTTTTGCGGGTATTGCCGTACTTGGGTTTCTCTGGATCATTCCCTGGCTCATCATCAATAAAGGCACAGCCCATGATCATCCCCGGATCACGCAAAAAGAGCAACAGTATATATTGAATTCCGGGATCGCCCGGGGTAATTCCGCTCCTGGATCAAAAGTGTATTCCTGGAAAGAATTACTGCGATTCAGGAATACATGGGGCATCATCAGCTCGAGATTTTTTATCGATCCTGTCTGGTGGTTGTTTGTAACCTGGCTCCCGACCTTCTTAAAAGAACAATTTCATTTTGATATAAAGCAAGTGGGGGCTTTCGCCTGGGTTCCCTACCTGTTTGCAGCCATCGGTGGACTGGCCGGGGGATTTTTTTCTTCTTACCTGGTCAAAAAAAATATGGCTCCTGCTAAAGCAAGAAAAACAGCCATTACAATCGGTAGTATATTAATGCTCGGTTCGTTGATAGCCACAGCATTTTACCTTGACCAGTTGAAAGAGCATATCCCTGTTGCAATTGCCCTCATCAGTACCACCTTGTTCGGCTTCCAGTTCCTCATCAATAATTTGCAGACATTGCCGGGCGATTATTTTAATGATAAAAATGTAGGGACCGTTGCAGGAATGGGCGGCACTTCAGCGGTGTTGGGGACCTTGCTTACTACGTGGGCCGTTCCTGTTATTACCCGAACAAGTTATGTTTCATTTTTTATCCTGGGCGCTGTGATGGTGCCTTTAGCATGGATATGCATCAACTTTATAACATCAAAAAAAATCAATAATAGTTTATGAGATTACAAAACAAAGTTGCCATTGTAACCGGTGGCGGAAGAGATATAGGGAAAGCAGTTTCTTTACAATTGGCAGCAGAAGGTGCCCGGGTGGTCGTCAATTATTTTGGTTCGGAAGAAAAAGCGAACGAAACAGTAAAAGCGATCGGGGAGAGCGGGGGGAAGGCCATTGCCGTGAAAGGGGACGTTACAAAAAACGGGGATGTTTTGCAATTAATTGAAGCTGCCAAAAAAGCTTTTGGGAACGAGATACATATATTGGTGAATGTCGCCGGGGGACTGGTGGCCCGGAAAACACTGGATGAAATGGATGAAGAATTCTGGGATCATGTTATAACCCTTAATTTAAAATCTGTTTTTCTACTGGTGAAGAACATAGTTCCGTTGATGCCTGCCGGTTCGTCCATTATCAATTTTTCTTCACAGGCTGCCCGTGATGGCGGCGGACCGGGCGCCATGGCTTATGCCACCGGTAAAGGGGCGGTAACAACATTCACCCGCGGTCTTGCCAAAGAATTAGGTCCGAAAGGCATCCGCGTAAATGCAGTTTGCCCGGGTATGATCGCTACAACATTTCATGATACTTTTACCAAACCCGAAGTGCGGGTAAATGTTGCAGCAGCTACACCTCTGAGAAGACAAGGTGATGCAAAAGAAGTGGCCGCGTTGGTGGCCTATCTTGCCAGCGGGGAATCAGCATTTATTACAGGGGCCAATATCGATATCAATGGCGGGATGTTTTTTTCCTGAAGGCAATTGAAAATAATTAATGAAAAAGCAGGATGAAATATACAGGATGCAGCAGACCATGCGCTGGTTTGGACCAGGTGATCCTGTTTCCCTCTCCGATATCCGGCAGGCGGGTTGCAACGGGGTGGTGTCGGCCCTGCACCATGTTCCCAACGGCGAAGTGTGGCCAATGGGGGAAATACTAAAACGCCGGGACGAAATTGAATTGGCAGGAATGAAATGGACTGTCGTGGAAAGTGTGCCGGTCCACGAAAACATAAAAACGCAAAAAGATAATTTTCACCAATACATAGAGAACTACCGGCAATCTATCATCAATTTAGCCGGCTGTGGCATAGATACGATTACGTATAATTTTATGCCTGTGCTCGATTGGACGAGGACCGATCTCAGCTATACAATGGAGGACGGTTCCAAAGCGCTGCGTTTTGAAAAGGCAGCTTTTATCGCCTTTGATGTATTCCTTTTAAAAAGAAAGAATGCGGAAAAAGAGTATTCCGGGCAGGAATTGCAAAGGGCAAAGGACCGGTTTGATAAAATGAGTGAAGAAGAACGTTTGCAACTGCAACAAAATATTATTGCGGGTCTTCCGGGCAGCGAAGAACATTTTACATTGGTCCAGTTCCAGCAGGCATTGGATATGTATGAAAAGATCGATGCTCCCCTGCTCCGCCAGCATCTTATTTATTTTTTACAGCAGGTTATCCCTGTAGCGGAAAAACATGGTGTAAAAATGGTGATCCATCCTGATGATCCACCTTATTCCATCCTGGGTTTGCCAAGAGTGGTAAGTACGGCTGCTGACATAAAAGCCCTGGTACAGGCGGTTCCTTCTTTATATAATGGTCTATGTTTTTGCACTGGTTCCTTTGGTGTCCGGCCGGATAATAACCTGCCTGCTATGGTGAGGGAATTTGCGGACAGGATCAATTTCATTCACCTCCGCAGCACTAAAAGAAATGAGTGGGGGGATTTCTATGAAGACAATCACCTGGAAGGCGATGTGGATATGTATGCTGTAGTAAAAGAAATTGTAGATAGTATGCAAAAAAGAAAGATCAACCTGCCTATGCGACCCGATCATGGACACCAGATGCTTGATGACCTGAACAAAAGAACCAACCCCGGCTATTCTGCGATCGGTCGTCTCCGCGGTCTCGCTGAGTTACGCGGCCTCGAACTGGGTATTATCCGAAGCGGTGCATATAGAGGTGAATAGAGAGTCAACCACGCGTATCATCGGGAAGCTGCAGGAGTCTAATTTTAAAACCTGCACTTAAGATTTAACTATGAAATGGTTTCTTGTAATTATTTTTTTCCTGCATACTGCGGGCTTGCTGTCCCAGCCTAAAAATATTTACCATAATGGCTGGGTGGATTTCAACAAAAATGGCCGGATGGATATTTTTGAAGATCCCGCCCGCCCGGTTGATAAGCGGGTGGAGGATCTTCTTTCACAAATGACACTGGATGAAAAAACATGCCAGATGGCTACCCTGTATGGGTATGGCCGTGTGCTGAAAGATGAAATGCCCACTGTCAACTGGAAGAAGGAAATATGGAAAGATGGTATTGCCAATATAGATGAAGAATTGAACAGCCTTCCGTATAATCCTAAGGCACAGAGTCAGTATTCGTACCCATTCAGCAAACACGCAGAAGCGATCAACACAATTCAAAAATGGTTTGTCGAGGAAACAAGACTGGGTATCCCGGTTGATTTTACCAATGAAGGTATACATGGTCTTTGCCACGACAGGGCTACTCCTTTACCGGCGCCGATCTCTATCGGTAGCACCTGGAACAGGGCGCTGGTCAGGCAGGGAGGACAAACAGTTGGCCTGGAAGCAAAAGCGCTGGGGTATACTAATATATATGCACCCATCCTCGATCCTGCAAGGGACCAGCGATGGGGACGTGTAGTGGAATGTTATGGAGAAGATCCTTTTTTGATCGCCGAACTTGGAAAACAAATGTGCCTGGGCATACAGGAACAGGGAGTGGCTTCCACGTTGAAACATTTTGCCGTGTATAGTATTCCCAAAGGCGGCCGTGATGGCAATGCCCGGACAGATCCCCATGTGGCACCAAGGGAAATGCACCAGATATACCTGTATCCTTTTCGCAGGGTGATTGAAGAAGCGCATCCGCTGGGAGTGATGAGCAGTTATAATGATTGGGATGGAGTGCCTGTGACCGGGAGTCATTATTTTTTGACCCAATTACTCCGTCAGCAATTTGGTTTCAGGGGATATGTTGTGTCGGATAGCAAGGCAGTTGAATTTATTTATAACAAACACCATGTTGCAGGCGATTTTAAGGAAGCCACTCGACAAGCTGTGGAAGCAGGATTAAATGTCTGGACGAATTTCACTTCCCCGGAAGCTTATATAAACAATATCCGCCAGCTGGTCAATGAAAAAAAACTATCCATTGCTAAAGTGAATGAAAGAGTGGGTGAATTGCTAAGGGTAAAATTCCAATTAGGTCTCTTTGATGACCCTTATGTAAAGGTTCCTAAGCGGGCAGATACGATCGTACATACAGCGAAAGGGGATGAACTGGAATTGCAACTCAACAGGGAATCACTGGTATTACTGAAGAATACGGATCACCTTCTTCCGCTGAACCGGCATAACATCAGGAATATTTTAGTTACGGGTCCGTTGGCTGCAGCAGAAAATTATGCCGTGAGCCGTTATGGTCCATCGAATAACCCGGTTACTTCCGTGCTTACAGGGATTAAAGCAAATGCGGGAAACGTTATCAATATTCTGTATGAAAAAGGTTGTGATGTGATCAACCCGGGCTGGCCGGAGACGGAGATCATTCCGACCGTATTAAGCAAAAATGAACAGGATAGTATTGAACGGGCGGTCACTGCCGCAAAAAACGCCGATGTGATCATCGCCGTCCTGGGAGAAGATGAGAAAACAGTGGGGGAAAGTCTTTCCAGGACATCACTGGATCTGCCGGGAAGACAACAACAGTTGTTACAGGCTTTATATGCAACGGGCAAGCCGATTGTTTTAGTATTGATCAATGGCCAACCGCTAACCATCAACTGGGCAAACCGTTTTATTCCATCTATCCTGGAAGCCTGGTTTCCCGGTCCCTCAGGTGGAAAAGCGATTGCGGAGGCTTTGTTTGGCGATTATAATCCCGGCGGAAAACTTCCGATCACTTTCCCCAAAACAACGGGCCAGTTAGAAATGAATTTTCCTTTTAAACCAGCTTCACAGGCGGATCAGCCAGCAGATGGGCCAAACGGTTACGGAAAGACAAGTGTAAACGGTCCATTGTATCCTTTTGGTTTCGGGTTGAGTTATACAAGTTTTGAATACAGCAACCTCGTGATAGATACATTGTTCCCCGCGCTGCAAAAAAATATTTCGATCATGGCAACGGTTACAAATACCGGGACGATGAAAGGTGATGAAGTGATCCAGCTTTATATCAGGGATATTATCAGTTCTGTAACAACATATGAAACACAATTGAGGGGGTTTGAGCGCATCCATTTATTGCCGGGGGAGAAGAAGACAGTGACATTCATTATTCACCCGGATGACCTGGCGTTGTTGGACAAGGATATGAAGTGGAAAGTTGAGCCCGGGCAATTTGAAGCATTGATAGGAAGTTCATCTACGGATATCCGGTTAAAGAAGACCTTCACTATCCGGTAAAAAGCCTTGTATTTTCCTGGACTCAAACAGTAGCCAATAACCTAATAGTCAGGAACTAGCCGTTTTTCAGCAAAAGGGAAATTTGAAAGCTAAGGATGTTAAAATAGCTTATTACAATGATAATAGCCTGAAGCGACAGCCGTGAAAATCTAACTTATTTGCAAGAGCCAAATAAGACTTTCAGGGAGATATGCGGTTAGGGTCTGTTCTCTTTTAATTACTGTTTTTATAAAAATTGATTGCTATATGAAACAAAACTACAATGTTTCTTTCCCGGCATGTGGTATCAACTGCCGGCCACTCCTTCTTGTTTCTTTTTTACTGATCATTTCTTCCGCGGGTGTTTTTGCCCAGGGCTTCAAAGTTTCCGGAACGGTGAGTGATAGCAAAGGTGTGGGCCTTGCTGCTGTGAGCGTAACTATAAAAGGGGCCACAGGCGGAGTTTCCACGGACAATGCGGGGGCTTTTTCCATTACGGTACCTTCTCCGCAATCTGTTCTGGTATTCAGTTCTGTCGGCTATGTTGGAAAATCGATCACTGTCGGCAATACCAGGATCCTCAACATTACCTTGTCCGATAAACCAAATGATCTCGATGAAGTGGTGGTGATCGGGTACGGGCAAACCGCAAAAAAACGTGATCTGACAGGTGCTATATCATCCATTAACAGTAAAACGATCGCTGAGCGTCAACCCATCAATTTGTTTGATGCGTTACAGGGACAGGCAGCGGGTGTACTTATTATGAATGACAATGGCGAACCCGGGGCACAGGGATCCATACAGATCCGCGGCACCAGCACCTTTGTCACCGATGGCAATACTCCTTTATATGTGGTGGATGGGGTTATTACTGACAATGCTGCAGGTATTAATCCTGCCGATATTGAAAGAGTGGAAGTATTAAAAGACGCTTCCTCTACTGCAATTTATGGTGCACGTTCAGCAGCCGGGGTTATTCTGATCACGACAAAAAGAGGAAAAGAAGGTAAGCCGAGGCTGGATGTTCAATATTCGAAGGTCTTTGGCTGGCTGGCACATAAGATACAACAGGCAAATGCAGCAGATCTTCGCTATTACAGGAAATTGCAGAATGGCGACCTGAGTGGCAGTAGTGGTACTTTTACCGATTCATTGAATCCTTCTTTCAATTCAGACAATGATTTGCAGGAACTGTTGCTGGGTAACAGGGGGAACAGGGATGATATTAAAGTGGGAGTTGGCGGCGGTCAAAAAGGTATTACATACTATGGAAGTATCAATTATATCAATGACAGGGGCACGGCACTGAACACCTGGAACAAATCGATCCAGTCAAGGATCAATACGGAGTTCCAGTTCTCCAAAAAATTTAAATACACGACCAACCTGACCTTTTATTGGTCATATGGAAATTTCACAAGTATTAATAATTCACTACGACCGGTCTTTGACCGGCCCTCGTACCTGCGAATATGGAACCCCGACGGTACATTGACAAGTTACCTGAATTCAAAACGAAACCCGGTGACCAACGCATTGCTGGAAGACAATACAAGGGAAACGCTGAAAGCACAAATGAACCACCAGGTGGATTTCCAGATCACGAAGGATCTTAAGTTCACT
>JGI24806J26614_1000090_pt1 | contig 17937 bp, 18 predicted proteins | sample Kansoi200umMDA_FD_26614 | JGI IMG/M metagenome (IMG submission 26614)
CTCAACTTCTGAATAATGTCGGGATCCGAACCCGCAAAGGCCGGAACCAATAGAAACAAACAAAGCGATAAGTAGAACACATGGCTCATACACACTCTTTAGAAAGAATTTAACAATCACTTTGCAAGCCAGTTACCAACTTAGTCTGATGTGAATACGGGGTTTTAAATCGGAATTCGAAGGAAGAGGTGTATATAAATTAGACAACAAGTTGTTAGTTGATCATTAACCGGTCCAATATTTTTTAAAAAATCCTTCATATAACTCTTACACACTTCATAGAACTTCCGGAATTTCAGTGTAACTTGCGCCCATTGTTTTTTATTAACGATTCCTTTCCTCATAACAATGGAGATCCACGTGTCTTTAAAAGTTTACAAACAAGTTATCGGCCTTGCGCTTACTCTTTCACTGGGAGTAAATGCTGTTGCTGCAACCAACAACCCTGCACGTAAGGCTAGTAGCTCTTATGTAAACCGCACTGCTGAAGTAAAAGAAGTATTCGAAGAATACCAATACTTCATGGATGGTTGGGACGGAAAAGATGAATCATATAAGACAGAGTACACACTCCGTCTTCGCGATAACCTTTCTAAACTCATTCAGAACGGCGTTCGTCCAGGCGATATCCAGACTGAAATGGAAAACAGAATTCTTAATCCACAGAAGAAGAAAGAATACCGCGCTCTTCTTGGATCACTTAAAGAGCAGAAACTTTCAGAAGAAAAAATCGTAGCTGCTTCAATGAACTTCATGGCCGATGGTAACCAGACTGGTTCTGCGTTCACATCGACTGGCGGACAAATCAATTATAAGAAAATCGCAGTTATCGTTGGTGTAGCAATCGTTGCTACAGTAACTGTCCTCATGATCATCGAGCTTCGTAAGCTTCGTCGTGGTGACTATAACGGAAAAGACGGCGTAGACGGAACTGATGGTGTGAACGGCACTAACGGAACTAACGGCGCTCCAGGCGAAATCCAGTACATCCAGGGTCCAAAAGGTGACAAGGGTGACAAGGGTGATAAAGGTGACAAGGGTGACAAAGGTGATACTGGTGCTCAAGGTGAGCGCGGTCTCCAGGGTGAGAAAGGTGACAAAGGTGACACCGGAGCTCAGGGTGAGAAAGGTGAAAAAGGTGACAAAGGTGACACTGGAGCTACAGGTGCTCAGGGTGAGCAAGGTATCCAGGGTGAAAAAGGTGACACTGGAGCAACAGGTGCTGCAGGCGCTGACGGCGTGAAAGGTGATAAAGGTGACAAGGGTGATAAAGGTGACCAGGGTAACCATGGTGACAAAGGTGATAAAGGCGATAAAGGCGATAAAGGCGACAAGGGCGATAAAGGCGAAGACGGAAATAATGGTCAGAACGGCGAGAAAGGTGACAAGGGTGACAAGGGCGATAAAGGTGACCAGGGTAACAATGGTAACGATGGTAAGAACGGCGCCGACGGTGTGAACGGAGTTCACGGAGAGAAAGGTGACAAGGGTGATAAAGGTGACAAAGGTGACCAAGGGAATAATGGTCAGAACGGCGAGAAAGGTGACAAGGGTGATAAAGGTGATAAGGGTGACCAGGGTAACCATGGTGACAAAGGTGATAAGGGCGATAAAGGTGACAAAGGTGACCAAGGAAATAACGGCCAGAATGGTGAGAAAGGTGACAAGGGTGACAAAGGTGACCAGGGTAACAATGGTAACGATGGTAAGAATGGTGCCGATGGTGTGAACGGAGTTCACGGAGAGAAAGGTGACAAGGGTGATAAAGGTGATAAGGGTGACCAAGGAAATAATGGTCAGAACGGCGAGAAAGGTGACAAGGGTGACAAAGGTGACAAAGGTGACCAGGGTAACCACGGCGATAAAGGTGATAAAGGCGATAAAGGTGACAAAGGCGATAACGGAAATAATGGTCAGAACGGCGAGAAAGGTGACAAGGGTGATAAAGGTGACCAGGGTAACAACGGTAACGATGGTAAGAATGGTGCCGATGGTGTGAACGGAGTTCACGGAGAGAAAGGTGAGAAAGGTGATAAAGGTGACAAGGGTGACAAAGGTGACCAGGGTAACAATGGTAACGATGGAGCTCAAGGTAACCAGGGTGTGAAAGGTGACAAGGGTGATAAAGGTGACCAAGGTAACCAAGGTAACAACGGAGCTGACGGACAGAATGGTCAGAACGGTGCCAAAGGTGACAAGGGTGACAAAGGTGATAAGGGTGACCAGGGTAACAACGGTAACGACGGTAAAAACGGCGCTGACGGTGTGAACGGAGCTCGCGGTCAAGATGGTGCTAACGGAGTCGCTGGTGCTAAAGGTGACAAAGGTGACAAAGGTGACGCTGGATCAAATGGAGCTGATGGAGCCGCAGGTGCCGCAGGAGCGAACGGAGCTCAGGGTGTGAAAGGTGACAAAGGTGACAAAGGTGACCAGGGTCAAAACGGACAGAACGGTAAAGACGGTCTCTGTTGGAAAGCTGGATCATGGGTTCAGTGTCAGTAATCTAGAATTCTAAAAAACGAGGGCCCCGAAAGGGGCCCTTTTTTTTTGTCTTAAATTTTAGTCACTTCAGATCCGGGAGTCGAAGGACTGAGGAAGTCCTCGATGATCTTCACAGATTTCGTAATTGTCTCATCGCGATCGTAAAATTCATAAGGAGTAACACTGAGAACGTGATCGACTGGTTTCACTCTCATGCGCGAGATGAAATCCTCAACACCTTCATTATATTTTCCTGTGAACGAGCGAAGAATGATTGTCGGTACACGAACTCTTGATGCTGCTGACATTCCATCGAAATTGATGAAAGGTCCCCATCCCATCGTTGCAAAACGATTCTGCCACTGCGGAATATTCCCGCGATCGCGTCTCGTGAAATAATCAATCTCAGAAGGTTCACTTGAATTGATGATGGCGAATTTATCTGAGTAGCTCGCAACCGGAACGTAAGTCAGAACTCCGTCCTGCAGATACTGGTGATTTGCCTGGCGTGAAACCTGAATTTTTTCCTGAGCATTGAATTCCGGAGACTGGAAGAACTCATCGTTCGGCATCCATGGAGAAATCATGATGAGGCGATCAACTCTTAAATCATTCACGGCTTCAGCTGCGATGTAGCCAGCACTTGCACCCAGGCTTGCGAGAGAAATTCGTGAGCCAGTAAATTCTCTTCGACGAGAAACAAAATTCACTGCGCCCCGGAGATCATCTATCTTCTGACCCGGATCCTCGAGGTTTCTCACTTTCCCTTCGCTTTCTCCAAAGTTCACATAATCAAAAACAAGAGCGGCAATTCTCTTGTCAGCAAGATGTCTTCCGTATTGATGTGGTCCCTGTTCCTTAATTGTCCCGACGTTTCCGCCGACAATCACGATGTCATGGATACTTCCCTTAGGAAGGTACAACCATCCACGCATGTTCTTCCCATTCTTCGAAGGGAAATTCACCATCTCAACTTTGTAATCAGGAAAGAACTTGGATTTCTTCCGTGATTTTGTGAGGAGCTTTTTAATGCCTCCGACTTTTTGATTCTCGAGAACCATTCTGGTGATACGGAGTTTATCGCCTTCACGGATGAATTCAAAATCGTAAGTGTCTTCAGTAGTCACGACATCACTGGTAAGGCCATGAGTCTTCCAGTAACTTCCGGCCACTTTCGCTTTACCGAGCATGCGCTCATCTTTTTCGATGAGTTTAAAATCTGCCACTTTGTGTTGGGTGGAATCAAACCATTCAATCGGCGGCTGCATTCTTGTGCTGATCTCATTTGGTTGAAGAAGAAGTGGTTCTTCAAAAAACACAACTGATCGATAAGCAAAATTTTTCTCAAGCTCTTTCCATTCTCTTTTATCAACTGAGTTGAATAAGTTTTTGACGATGGTTTCAGCTTTTTGTTGTTTGTTTTCGAAGCTCAATTCCTCGCGCGATGGTTCCTTCTTTTGGTGACTGGAACATGCACCCAGGAGAGTGGCGGAGAGAAGCACGGCGATAGTAGTTTTCATATGTCCTCCAATGTCTTTATTGGAGAAAGGGTACTAGGAAATGCCTTTCTTAGACCTACCCACGGGGCCGGCAGGGGGAGGCTTGAGGGAAGATTTGGGTTAAAGAAGTTTTCACAATTAGCCTGCGGTATTAAAATTTCCCAATGTTGAAGTACATCATTCCGGTGATTCTCTTCTTATTCATAGGCCACGGCTGCTCTGACCCAAGCCTGAAGAAAAAAACTACCTTCCAACCCCCTGATATCCAGCGCCCGGCAACCTATTCCCATTAAGGAAATAGGGCTTCCTGACGATAATAATCTTATTCATCCTTAAGGGGTTATCGTTATGGTTTCCACATTTCATTTTTACGTCGTGTTTAATCCGCTCATTAAACCCGTGAATGATTATCCCACTCAGGCGCATGAGTTTTACCATCACCTGAAAGGGACGATGTCTCATCTGTGGTGGGGAAAAATCAGAAAGACCTCTTCACTTGAATCACTCAATATTGGAAATTTCCAGGAAGTAGTTGCTCAGAATAAAAAAGAAGGCAACGAAACTGTTCTCTTCATTTCAGACTTCACTCATCTCTGGATCGCAAAAGTTGAAGAAGTTTCAACTGATCGTCCATCGATGAAAGAAACTCTTTCAGTTTACGAAAACGAAGACGTCGAGATCTGGTTCAAGATCACTGATATGGATCTTCTTTGTTCAGATCCCAATGCGACAAAAGCAAAAATTGCTGAGCTCGGAATCAAGAATCATTTCTATCCGGGCACTGATGTAAAAACTCTTTCACCAACAACTGGTGCGATCCGTTTTCCGCTCATTGTTGAAGACCGTGCAACTGAGCATTACTTCGGAAAATACAAAAACAAAAAACGCATGGTAGTGGAAAACCCGCTTATTTCTAAATCAGAAGAAGGCTGGGAGAACCGTGAGAAAGTCACTTACACAATTCCAGCGAAAAACTTCAAGAAGCTTCCCGCTCTGATCCGTAAGCAGGTAATGTGGGCCGAAGGTGTCTTCGCTCAGGATATGAATAAGACTGCTACAAGCTACCTCCGCATTCTCGAGAGCATCCTGAATGTGACTCTCATGCGCGAAATTCATGCACGCGTGAACGGCTACGGTTCTTATATTCCGCTGGGAGAGATCTACAACGTTCTCAATACGACAAAATACAATGGCGCTAATATCGACGAGCTTCTCAGAAATTCTGTTCACGCGAAGTTCTGGGAGTTCTGTAAGATCGATCTTCGTAACTTCCTTCACATGCCGGTGAACGGGAAGAAACTCTGCTTCGTGACTCCGGGTGAAGCAATGAAACCGGAAGCTGCTCTCTTCATCAGAAACTCGATGCTGGGTGTGGGCTGCAAGGGAATCATCAACGAGATCATCGAGCGCTACGAAGAAATCGCAAAACTCACGATGGAAGAGGAAGAGCAGAAGGCATCGTAATGCGCTTCGACCTTACCTACCAATCCGAAGACCATTTAAATCTGTATCTCAAGCACCTGGGGCTCTCGAAAGAGGGCCCTTCGCTTTCTTATCTCGATAAAATCATCTTCGCTCACCAGCACAAGGTTCCGTTTGAGACATTCACGCGGATCACGGATTTTCACAGCTACCTTGATCACCTGATGCCCATCCAGGTTTATATCGAGCGCCTCGAGCTTGGCTGCGGTGGAGTGTGCTGGACTCTCGCGCGGGGATTTCACTGGCTCCTGAAAAACCTCGGCTTCGATACGCGCTACTTTTATATGGATCCGGGCCACGTGTGTGTGGTGGTAAAACTCCCGGAAGGAGTTTTCTACGCTGACGTGGGCTACGCAGCTCCGTTCTTTAAGGCAAAGCCCCTCATGCAGTCGTTTATCGCAACTTCCGCGCACGAGATTTTTAAGTACGATGTGAAGGGTGATCATGTTGTCGTAACCAGAACTCCGGGGCCCACTAAGACACTCATCCTGAAGCCGCAGACACCTGCGGAGATCAACGCGCACTTTGAACAGATGAATGTCCCGACCAGTAAATTCCTCACGACCCTCACCATCCAGAAATTTATCGGAAAGAAACTTCTTCGCCTTTCCGGCGACAAGCTCATCGGTGACGGTGACGAAAAACAGCTCACGGAAGAACAGATTGAAGACGTTCTTGTGGATAAGTTTGGAATTTATCCGAGATTTTATAAGGATGCTAAGGCTAGAATAGGGTAATGCGCCTTATTCTTCTTCTCGTTCTTTTTGCCTGTACTTCGGCACCACCACGACACAAATCAAAGTTCGTGGCCCTCAATCACACCTGGTTCACCGTTCACTACGACCCGAAGATTCGCCTCGCGCGCTATGTGGAATACAAACTCACCAGAAATAATCTCACGCACAAGCTCGGAAAACGCCGGGATAAATTCATCCCCGATCCGATGCTCGTTGATTCCGGAATGCCCTTTGCCACCGACCGCGATTACAAGAATACCGGTTTTGACCGCGGACATTTAGCTCCCGCAGCGGACTTTTCTTTTTCCCAGACCGCAAATGACGAGACCTTCGTTTTCTCCAATATCGCTCCCCAGACAAAACTCCTGAATCGTGGAGCGTGGCTTAATCTCGAAAAACAAGTCCGCAAGTGGGCGTGTGGCGAGGGAGAAGTGACGGTCATCACGGGCCCGGTGATTTCCGAGAGCGACCAGCACCTTCCGTCGGGACTTCTCATTCCTCAAAGTTTCTTCAAGATCATTATCGATGAGACCCCGCCGAAAAAGACCCGCGCCTATATCCACCACCAGAATGATCCCAGGAACTCGACTCCCGAGCGGGAAGTGGATCCTTCTTATGTCGAGAAAGTGACGGGGATCACTTTTCCTGCGAAATTCCCCCGTGGTAGTGGCGGGTGGAAATCAGAGGATTGCCAGCCTAAACAATACAGATGACAATTTCCGGTATGCAAACCTTCAAACGTGTCGCCTACGCCCTCGTCATCATCCTTTTCATTTTCCTGGTCCTCGTGGCCATTAAGTACCCCGAGCAGAAAGTGAAGCAGGCAAAACTCGATTACGAAGTCTCGAGTCCTGAAGAGCAAATCCTGAAATACGCCGCAGAAATCGAAGCGGATAGAAAACTTCTTGAGGGATACGAATTCTTCCGCGGGAGCAAGGGCGAAAAAGATGCGGGACCGTTTTTAAACAATTTGGTTTATTTTGATAATTTCGGCCCGTCGAAGATTGATCTCCCGAATGGACTTGAAACGCATCTCAAAGATAAAAACTGGATTGCGCTCGAACCCGACTTCAAGGAACTTAATCTCGATTTCTCCTGGATGGAAAAGCTCCACGAGTACGACTATTGGGCGCCGGATGCAAATAATCCGCATTTCAAGGCGGAAGATAAGCCGCTTCTCTTCGCCATTCCGCTTCCGGGATACATGGAGCTCACGAACTGGGCGAAGTTAAGACTGATCCACGGGCGCAAAACAGGAACGATGCAGAAAGCACTGTCAGATGTCCGACAGCTGGCGCGACTTATTTATACAAATGACTATCTCGTGTCCTCAATGGTGGCGATTGCGCTCCTTCGTCACGAGGCTGCGTTCGTGCAAAACTACAATCCGAAGATCTTTGGTAACTGGAAAACAATACCGATAGATGTCCTTTCTCACGCGAAAAGATACCACTGGGCACTCCCTGAAATGGTGGATCCGCGCCTCTCGGATGAGACCTATGAGCGATTCTCGACGACGAATGTTGGACAATGTCAGATGATTTCCGAGGGAATGGCGAAAAATATTATCCTCAGAGATCACCTTAAAACTACCTATACGAAGGCCATAAATCGCTTCGATGTGACGGTAAAAAAATCACTCGAGACCTGTCGGAAATCAATCGTGCATTTCATGTGGAACGATACCGAGTGGAAGATCACTGCGAAGGATACTGACTATGCGAAAAGCCTCGTAAAACCTGAAAATGAGAGTGATTGGAAGTGGAAAATTCTTATGATTCACCCTCGGGTGGAGGAGTACTACGCCTTCAATATGCTCATGATTTCGGCCCCGAATTACCTCAAAGAATACCAGAAATCGGAAGCGAAATCGGAGTGAGCTCCGAGGGGTGGGGTACCCCCTCTCGAGGGAGCACCCTATAGGCCCCCTAGAGAAATTTGACATTCATGAGAACTTATAATTAAACTTGTTTTACAAACCAAGAAGAGAACAAAAATCTCTCAAACAACGTCTGTGGAGGACATCATGGCTAAAGCTACTAAGAAAGCTACTAAGAAAGCTGCCCCTAAGAAGGCAACAGCAAAGAAAGCAACTGCTAAAAAAGCAACTGCTAAGAAAGCTGCTCCTGCAAAGAAAGCTACTGCTAAGAAAGCAGCTGCTCCTAAGAAAGCAAAAACTGCTCGCAAGCCAAACGCTGCGTTCATGAAAGCTCTCACTCCATCTGCTGAGCTCGCTGCTGTAATCGGCGCTGGCGCTGCTGCTCGTACTGAAGTTGTTAAGAAGCTTTGGGCTTACATCCGTAAGAACAACCTTCAGAACCCTAAGAACAAGAGAAACATTCTCGCTGACGACAAACTTAAGAAAGTTTTCGGCAAGAACGAAGTTTCTATGTTCGAACTCGCTTCACTCATCGGGAAGCACCTCAAGTAATTTCTAATCGAAAGATTTGAATTATAAAAAGAGCCTCAGCGTATGCTGGGGCTTTTTTTTGCCCGCATTTTTTGGCGCTCCCGAGGAAAAACCTCATCTGATATTGGTAGTTTGCTGATTTCCTCCCGGGAAATCGCCCATTTCCCCGATAATCTCTCCATGCGATTGATAGCTCTTCTGGCGGCGATGGCCTTTCTGGCGGTGGGATGTATTGGGATTGGTGCCCAGTCTGGTTCGCTCGATTATCGAATATCTTCGTTCAAGCCTATGTACGATTACTCAGCAGCCTATCCAGAGTCGTTTGATGCGTTCAGGACAACGTTTTATCCCCTGGCCCGATCTCAGACCTGTGTGAACTGCCATCATGCGCAGTGGACAGGGGCGCCTTTGGCGGCTTTTGCTGATCCGGACCCACAAGTTGCCTTCAACTCCATCACCCACAAACAAAAAGTGAACCTCGCCGATCCTGAGAGTTCAAGGATCGTAAGAAAGCCTATCGATGAAATGCACAACTGCTGGTCAGACTGCCAGGCCAATTCCGATGAGATCCTGGACACGGTGAAAGATTGGGCGAGTCAGGTGCCAGTTACTTATCTACCCGCGGATGTGGTAGTTAAGTAGGATGGAAAAACCTTTCTCCGAAGCCTGCGAACGTAATAAAGAACCAATTCTCAACATTCTCCAGAATGTGATCCTTCCGACGGATGAGCGTTTGCTTGAAGTCGGAGCAGGGAATGGGCAGCACGCGGAATACTTTTCGCCGAAGTTTCCGAGGCTCGAATGGTATCCGACCGATAAAAATCTCATCTGGTTGAAAGACGTTCACGGTCGCATGATCCAGAAGGCCCAGCGTCTGGATGTTGCGAAAGATGATTTCCCGAAACTCAGGTTCGATGTGGTCTTTACCGCGAACACCTTCCACATCATGAGCTGGAAAGAGTGTAAATCGCTTATCAAGCTCATGGGGCATAGACTTCGCGAAGGATCCCGGGTTGTGATCTACGGCCCGTTTAAATATCACGGAGAGTTCACGAGTCCGAGTAATGCCGAATTCGATGCCCAATTGAAAGCGAAAGATCCGCAGAGCGGGATTCGTTCATTTGAAGATGTGAATATCAATATGATGAAGCAGGGTTTTGAACTGGTGGAAGACTATTCCATGCCGGCGAACAATCAGTGCCTCGTTTACGTGAGGCTGAAATTTGAAGCGAAAAAATAAACTCGAACTGATTCTCGCGTTCTTTCTTCTCATCTATTCGCTGACGTCGCTTATTCCGGTGATCAATACGTATCACTGGGCCGTGCGGATGATGGATTTCCCGCGTCTTCAGATGTTCACGCTGGGGATCGTGGTTTTCATTCCGCTTCTGATCAATGCGATCAAGGAGAAGAGAAAGATTTATCTCCTTCTCATCATTGCTGTGGCGGCATTCGTATTTGATATCGATCGCATTTATCCTTATACGCCGATTTCAAGAATTGAATCTCAGATGCACAAATCGCATCCGGGAGAGTTTTCGCTCCTCACATACAATGTGCTTCAGACGAATACTGAATATGGAAAACTTCAGGAGCTCATTAAAGAGAAGAACCCTGATTTCATTTTTCTATATGAGGTAGATAAGAAGTGGACGGACAGTTTGGCAACGCTGCCGGGTTATCCGGTGAGGAAACTCGATCCGCTCGATAACACTTACGGCATCGCTTTTCTCTCGAAGATTCCAATTGATTCAATAGAGCTAAGACATCTAGTGACCGGAGACATTCCGTCGTATCGGATTAAATTCAAAGATGTCACCATTTTCGTTGTTCATCCTCGTCCGCCGAAGCCACCAACTGATAGTGATAAGCGCGATGCTGAGCTCGTGATGATTGCCAGAGAAGCAAAGAAACTGGATGGTCCAATTCTGGTAGTAGGGGACATGAACGATGTTGCGTGGTCGCACACAACTCGACTTTTTCGAAGAATTTCCGGATTACTTGATCCGCGCGTAGGAAGACATCCTTTCGGAACATTTCCGGCGACAAATATTCTGTTACGCTGGCCACTTGATTATGTTTTTCATTCTGAGGAACTCAAACTCACAGGCATTGATGTCATGCCAGACATTGGCTCAGACCATCTTCCGCTTCTTGCTTCATTCTACGTGAGCGATAAAGGAAATCAGGAAAGCACTGAGGAACCCAAGCCAGGCGACGCCAAAGAGGCGAAGAAGATCATCCGCGAAGGAACAGATCCGAATTAATCCAGGTCTTCCCGAATCGCATAATAGAGAGAATTCAGGTCGAGCAGAACTCTCTGGCTACTGGGTGCGCGATTGCGGAATTTGAATTCCATTCTGGTCCAGACATCAATTTCATTGAAGTAGTCGATACCCATAGAATCTGGTTTCTTGTACTTCACTTTATCCAAATCAACGACGGCAAGGACGCGCGCTTTCGAATCATTTTTCATGATTACTCCTGTTGAATTTAAGAATTTAAGTCGGAAGTCAGAACTCGGGATCGAGCGAGAGAACGAGGGACAAGATTAGAATATCCCCATACTGAACCGAGGTCCAGCATGGGAAAATTAGTTCAGATTAGTGAACGACTTACCAGCGCTTAGCGCCGCCACGATCGTTATCACGAGGAGCCATTGGCTTAGCCTCTGATACGTTCATGTTACGGCCTTCGAACTCAGAACCATTCAGCGAGTTGATTGCTGACTGAGCTTCTGAAGCTGAAGACATCTCAACAAAGCCGAAGCCTTTTGAGCGATTTGTATCTCTGTCCATAATCACTTTAGCAGACGTGACTGTGCCGTACTGTGCGAATTTTGTAGAGAGTGACTGGTCGTTAACAGAGTAACCGAGGTTACCAACATAAATTTTCTGACTCATAAGAGCCTCCGATGTAAACAAGTCGCTAAAATGCGACAAAATTGAATATTTTGATTTTGAATTGTCTGGGTAAATGGATTGAGGATTTGGATGAAAAACGTCTTAGGATAAATTGATCTGAACAAAGAACAGATACCGCCAGTATACAGTGTTCTCAGGTAATAGCGATCTATTAGCAGTTTATGCCGCTTTATTATCGTGAATCGCTAACATAACCAGAGCTTGAAGGATGAAAAGCACGGACCCCTTAAGAGGGATCCGCGCCGTAAGAAAGGACGACTAACCTAGTTTTTCCCTGATCGAGTAGGGACGAGCACCAAAGTTCTGACTCGAGCCCTTGCGACCCAGAGAGTGTTCTCTTGAACGAAACGCCATCTTTGCCCAGATATCAATCTCATTGTAGAAATCAATGCCCAGCTTCTTCTCATCAATCAATCTAACTTTCTGCAAATCAACTTTCGCATGAACGGGGACTTTAGAATCACGATCCATAATGACTCCTAAGTGAATGTTAAATGAACGAACTTGAAAATTCAGAACAAGACGGGAAACAAAAAATGGGACAGGGGATGGCTAAAGAATATGGGTGATTCACTGGAAAATCCAGCTAAAATATAACTATGTCATTCCATGCAGTCGACTTCGGAACTTCAAATTCTCTACTCAACCACGTCTCATCTGACGGGAAGATCACTCCTATCCCACTGGATGTAGGTGGAAGTTTTGTACTGAGATCTCTGTTCTATACTCCCGAGCAAAACAAATGGTTCTTCGGAAACGAGGCAATCTCCGAGTACGTGAGTCATGGTGGCGAAGGAAGATTCTTTCGATCGGTGAAAAAGTTTCTGCCTGAGCCGAGCTACAACGGCACTTCTGTTTTTAATAAGAAGATGAGGATCGAAGATCTTGTTGCGGTGATGTTGGGAGAGATGAGAAAGCGCGCGAATAAGTTTACGGGTGAAGATGTGAAGAAGGTTGTGCTGGGAAGGCCCGCGCTTTATTCGCTGATTCCGGAGCAAGATAAGCTCGCGCAGGATCGGATGGAAGCGGCTGCGAGGCTTGCTGGGTATGAGGAGATTGTTTTCTGTCCTGAGCCGATTGCGGCGGGATTGGATTACATCGCTGGCGATAACGAAGAGAAGATTATTCTGATTACAGATTTTGGTGGAGGGACTTCGGACTTCACTTTGATGAAAATTCAAAAAGGGAAGAAGTTCTCGAACGAAGATATTTTGGGATTGTCGGGGATTTTTTCAGCGGGCGATGTTCTTGATGGAATGATGATGAAGGATTTCATCTCGCCACATTTTGGATCGAAATATGAGTATCAGTTTCCTGGTGGATCAAATGTTCTGCAGTTTCCAAGGAATCTCTTGAAGAAGATGTGTTCACCTGCGCACATCACGCATTTGCAGGAACGGGATACGTGGGAGTTCCTTCAGCATATTAATAAGTTTGCGCTTTCTGATCTGGATAAGACGAGGATGCAGAATCTTTTTAACCTGGTTGAGTGTCAGCTTGGGTTTCCGCTATTCAATGAGATTGAGAAGACGAAGATTCGGTTGGGGTCCGAGAAGGTCGTTCCTTTTGAGTTTCACAACATGGTGGAGATCACGGATAAGGTTGATGTGATCGATTATCGCGAGAGTGTGAGGCCGACGGTTGAAGACATCATGGAAACGATGATGGACGTCTTCAAGCAGTCAGGGAAGAAGCCGGAAGATGTGGCGCAGGTATGTCTTACGGGTGGAACGAGTCAGTTTCCGATGATCAAGGAGAGATTGGGGAAGGTGTTTGGGAAAGAGAAGCTATATGAGCACAATATCTATCAGAGTGTGGTGAATGGGTTGGCGAGATACTAATGCTTTTGAATGAATTTTATGTGTGCACTTGATCTGAAAGCAATACCGCTCATTTAAAGAAATGAAGATTCGAAATCCCTATCTTAATTGAGAACCCAATTTCATTTTAGTTATTTTCTTTGGATACATAGTCATTGCTTGTCATTGCACCAGCTTTTGATCATAATTTTTAGATACTTAGCTAATTCATTAAATTATCATGGAGTAGATATTGTATCTGGAAATCACAGACATATGGTTATCTGTTCAAAAAATCGCTGAATACTTAGGCATCTCTATAAAGTCGATCTACCGTTGGGTTGAGCCCGATAAAATTCCTGCTCATAAAATTAAAAAATATTGGAAGTTCCAATTCTCGGAAGTCAACACATGGATTTCTGGTGAGGCTTCAAAATTATCAATTTAAATCAAGGAAAGTAAAAAATATGAGTAACAAAAAAGAACAAGAGCGCGCCGCACTTCACGCGACTATTTGGAAAATAGCTAATGATCTCCGCGGTAGTGTTGATGGTTGGGATTTTAAGCAATATGTACTCGGTATGCTCTTCTACCGATTCATTTCAGAAAATCTATCTACATACATTAATGACCAAGAAAGGAAAGCAGGCGATAAACAATTTGATTACTCCTCCCTTAAAGACAAAGATGCAAAAGGTATTAAAGACGACATTGTAAAAGAGAAAGGTTTTTTCATTTTACCAAGTCAGCTTTTCGAAAATGTTCAAAAATATGCTTCTATTGATTCTGACCTCAACGTGACTCTTGAAAAAGTTTTTAAGGCTATTGAAGCATCTGCAAAAGGGACAGATTCAGAAGATGATCTTAAAGGCCTCTTTGATGATATTGATGTGAACTCAAATAAGCTTGGTTCAACAACTAAGAGGCGTAACGAACTTCTCACTAAACTTCTTACTTCTATCGGTGATCTTCCTCTTGGAAATTATGGCGATAACACCATTGACCTTTTTGGTGATGCTTACGAATACCTGATGAATATGTATGCAGCCAACGCAGGTAAGTCAGGAGGGGAGTTCTTCACTCCTCAAGAAGTTTCCGAACTTCTTGCACGAATCGCTGTTGCGGGGAAAACAGAAGTTAATAAAGTTTATGATCCTGCCTGTGGTTCTGGTTCATTACTTTTAAAATTTGCAAAAGTTCTTGGAAAAGAAAATGTAAGAAACGGTTTCTATGGACAGGAAATAAATATCACGACTTATAACCTATGTCGTATAAATATGTTTCTACATGACATCAACTACGAACAATTTCATATCTCTCATGGGGATACTCTAACTGAGCCTGATGAACTACATCGAGATGAGGAGCCATTTGAGGCTATTGTTTCTAATCCTCCATACTCAATTAAGTGGGATGGGGATGCGAATCCAATTCTTATAAATGATGAGAGATTTACACCTGCAGGAATTCTTGCTCCTAAATCGAAGGCTGATCTTGCCTTTGTGATGCACTCTCTATCTTGGCTTGCGACCAACGGAACTGCGGCTATCGTATCCTTTCCAGGAGTTTTGTATCGATCGGGGGCAGAACAGAAAATCAGACAATATTTAGTCGATAATAACTTCGTTGATGCCGTTATTCAGCTTCCACCTGATTTGTTTTTTGGTACACCAATTGCAACTTGCATCTTGGTAATGAAGAAAAATAAAAAAGACGATAAGACACTGTTTGTAGACGCTTCTTCCGAGTTCGTACGTGGCTCTGCAAAGAACAAGTTAAACGATGCTCACATAAAAAAAATTCTTGACTGCTATATAAATCGTTCGGAGATTGACCATTTTTCATCTCTGGTGGAAAACAAAAAAATCGCCACAGAAAAAAATTATAATATAAGTGTTAGTACTTACGTAATTCAGAAAGATAATCGTGAGTCAGTAGATATTTATGAACTCAACCAGAGAATTGCTGAAATTGTTGAAAAGCAATCGAAACTCAGGAAAGCAATAGACGAGATTGTTTCTGAATTGGAGAGAACATAAGCATGAATAAGATTGAGAAGATATTAAATGAACTTTGTCCTAATGGTGTTCCTTTTATGGAGCTTGAAGAAGTTACAAACAAAATATCAAGCATAAGGTGGCAAGATCAAACTCAAGAGCAATACCATTACATTGATCTATCTTCTGTAGACAGAAATACTCACAATATTAGTGAAACCGTATTGATAACAAAAAACAATGCTCCAAGTAGGGCTCAGCAAATTGTTCAAAAAGGAGATGTAATATTTGGAACAACAAGGCCCATGTTAAAGAGATATTCAATAATTACAGATAGATTTGATGGCCAAATATGTAGCACGGGATTCTGTGTTCTTCGTCCTGATAATAAGAAAATTCTAACGAGCTTCTTGTTTCATTTATTGGGTACAAAGGATTTTTATTCTTATGTAGAAGCTAATGAGCGAGGCGCAAGTTATCCAGCAATTCCTGACGGCCTTGTTAAAAAGTTTAAAATTCCAGTTCCGCCCCTCGCTTTTCAGAGAGAAATTGTGAAAACCCTAGACTCCTTTAATGACCTTGAGACTGAGCTAGAGGCGGAGCTAGGAGCTGAGCTAGAAGCTAGGAAGATGCAGTACCAGCATTATCGTGAAGCTCTTCTAGATTTCGAGAATGGCGCGTTTATTGGAAGTCGTATGAAATGGATGAAATTAAGCGATATCGCAGATTTTAAAAATGGCAAAGGCCATGAAAAATTGATTAATGAAAGTGGCAAATTTGTAGTTGTAAATTCAAAGTTTGTTTCCACTGATGGGAGAGTAAGAAAATACGCTGAAGAACAGATATCACCTGTTTTCAAAGATGATCTCTTAATGGTTATGAGTGACTTGCCTAACGGAAAAGCTCTCGCAAAATGTTTTCTTGTTGATGAGAATGAGAAATATACACTTAATCAGCGAATTTGTGCCTTAACCGTCAAAGAGACAAATGAATTGCTTGTGAAGTTTTTTTATTTTATTTTGACAAGGAATAAGCAATTGCTCAAATTTGACAATGGTGTGGATCAAACAAATCTTCGCAAAGAAGATATACTTGAAATGAAAATTCCAATACCACCTATGAAAGAACAAATAAGGATTGTAAAAATTCTCGAAAGTTTTGAATCTGTAGTGAACGGAATTGAAGATGGTCTTTCTGCAGAAATAACTGCTCGTCGCCAACAATATGAATACTATCGCGATCAACTTTTATCTTTTATGGAGATCGCATAGTGGCGGAGCGAGTTTTTAGTAATATTGAAGAATTATATAAGTCGATAAAAACTGAGATTGATACTCCAAATATCGAAACTGAAAGATCGAAAAAGGTGTTGGTCATCTATGCTTCAAATGCTTCTGGGAAAACTCGTCTTTCAAAAATTTTTAATGAAACAATTGAAAACGAGGCGCTTTGTTACAATGCCTATATTGAAGATTTATTCTCGTGGGACAACGAAAACTTCTCAATCACGATCGATTCAAAGTCATGGATATTTAGACTAGTTAATGAGCAAGCTCTACAATCGCAAATCGTGGATGATTTTAAAAGACTCACAGGCTCTAGCCTCGAGCCATATATAGATATAGATAATAATAAAATCTCGTTCCCTATTCCTTCTAACAGTGAAGCTCCTCCCGAAGACATTAAAGTGTCTAGGGGTGAAGAGAGTGTTTTAATTTGGTCTGTATTCTTTAATGTATTAGAAGCAGCTATCGAGACACTGAATGATAAAGTTGAAAATCGTTCAACTGATGTCTTTAATCTAAAAAAATATATCCTCATTGATGATCCTGTTTCATCTATGGACGATACAAGAATTATTAGTATTGCGCTTGATATTGCTTATTTGATTCATAAGTCGAAAAATGATTTGAAATTCATTATCACTACACATCATCCTTTGTTCTTTAATGTTTTGTATAATGCAGGCAGAAGTAGAAAGAACTGGGATAGAAAAAATTATATTCTTTATAAATCAGGTCCCAATCTGGTTTTAAAAGATCATGGACATGATTCCCCATTTGCATACCACCTTTCTGTTATTAACGAGATAGAGAAAGCAATATTGGAAAATGATATTAAGAAATATCACTTTAATTTATTCAGATCTTTGTTAGAGAAAACCGCAAACTTTCTAGGATATTTTGAATGGCAACCACTGCTAGATGATGGGCCACAAGGACGGGAATTTAAAAAATTGATGGAGCATTTCAGCCACAATTCTCTATCTGATTTAGAGTATAAAGATTTAGATCATGAGAAAATTGAAGAATTTAAAGGGGCGTTTAACTTTTTTATCGAAAAATACAAATGGGGAACAAGGTCATGAGTAACTACAATCTAATTGCGGAGAATCAAAATTCCACAGTTGTTGCTGAATACATCCCTGTAAGGAAGAAAGAGAGAAGTTATCAATCAGAAGCAATACTTGAAGCTGACCTTATAGAATCTCTTGTTGGGAATGGTTACGAGCGTTTAACGATTACAGACAATGATACTCTCGTTACAAATCTTCGTGTTCAAATTGAAAAGTTAAATAAGATTAAATTCTCAGACGAAGAATGGGATA
>JGI24806J26614_1000091_pt1 | contig 17881 bp, 10 predicted proteins | sample Kansoi200umMDA_FD_26614 | JGI IMG/M metagenome (IMG submission 26614)
CTGACTCGCCCAGTCTCCCGACGCCAATTCCTATTGACGACGGCCGCGTCGGCATTAGCATTTTCAATTCCATCAGAGTTGTTTGCAGACTCATCGAAAATGCCCAAACGAGGGCTCTGCGCTCATCGAGGAGCGAATGCAACTCATCCTGAGAACACGCTTCCAGCTTTTGAAGAGGCGATCCGATTGGGCGTCCAGATGATTGAATTTGATGTGAAGATGACGCGTGACAGGGCCCTCATGTTAATGCACGATGAAACCGTAGATCGAACCACCGACGGCCAAGGAAGGCTAGCTGACCTCACGTTAGCCGAATTGCTACAACTCGATGCGGGAAAGAAGAAAGACCCGAAGTTTAGTGGAACGCGGATTCCTACACTCGATGGAGCCCTGGCGATGATGCCGCGCAATGTTTGGCTCAATTGTCATATCCACCCGAAGCTCGATCCGGAGTTGGGACCGGCAGTCGCTCGCTTACTTCAAAAGACAAAGCGTAAGCATCAGGCTTTCCTGGCAGCTAATTCAGACGTGGTCGAGGCCGCGCGCAAGATAGTGCCTGATATTCTCAGCTGCGATATGGACCGAACGCTGAAGGTGGAAGATTATGTGTCACACTGCATCAAGTCCAAAGCAGATTTTATCCAATTGACGACTCAGTACGGCATTCCGCGTGAAGCGATAGAAGAACTCAAAAGACATCAGGTGCGCATCAACTATACTTTCGCTGAGACTCCAGAAGATGCGCGTAAGCTTTTCGCTGCAGGGGTGGACTTTCCGCTGGTTAATGACCCCGCGCGTTTCATCCCGCTTATTCGTGAACTGGGCATAACGCCGCTAAAGCCTCGGTCCTAACGTAACGCAGGTGACTCCAATCGAGAACCTTATGATTCTTGATGGCGCGATGGGCACGGAACTGCAACGTCGTGGTGTGATGACATATCTTCCTGAGTGGTCAGCGCGAGCACTCATTACGGCGCCGGACCTGGTTCGTACGATCCACGAAGAATACATTTGCGCCGGTGCCGATGTGATTACCACTAACACGTTTCGGACTACGCGGCGTGCACTCGGTAAAGCCGGGATGGGTGAGCGTGCGCGTGAACTCACGAGCCTTGCGGTTGAACTTGCGAAAGAAGCTAGAGGAAACTTTGGAAATGGCAGACGAGTCCTTATCGCCGGCTCGATTGCGCCCTTAGAAGATTGCTACGAACCAGGATTAGTGGTGGACGAAGAACGTGCTCGTTCGGAATACGAGGAATTGGCTTCGTGGCTCGTCGAGGCTCAAGTAGATCTGATTCTCGTTGAGACGATGAACACGATCTCAGAAGCGCGTGCGGCGCTCCAAGCGGTGAGAAACACCTCGACGTTGGAGGTGTGGGTTAGTTTTGTGTGTGCTGCCGATGGAAATCTCCTGAGCGGAGAGAGCATGGCGAACGCTGTCGAAGCACTATCACCGCTAGGACCATCGGCCATCCTGATCAACTGCACGGATGTGACCTCAACGACATTGGCTCTCGAAAAGCTAATTCAATCTTCGACCGTAACGGTTGGCGCCTACGCAAATATGGGCCATGCGGAATCTACGCTTGGATGGGAATTTGCAGACGAACTAACAGCGGACCGGTACGCCAACTGCGCTGAAGAATGGGTCCGCATGGGCGCGAGGATGATTGGCGGCTGCTGTGGCACCACCCCCGCCCATACAGAAGCTTTGCGGAATTTGGCTATACGCCTTAGTAATTCACTTTAGGCACGCGGCGCAGAAAGAAGAATAGATCTAAGACTTCAATCGAGGTCCCATTCGCAATCGAGTTCCAATTATGAAGCTACGCTTTCTCTTCACTGCAGCATTTCTACCTTTCGTATTGTTCTTGTCAGGAATGCAGATTTGGGCACGACCCGTATTGATGATTTCAGTGGATGGCCTGCGGCCTGATTTGGTTCTAAAGGCAGATGAGTATGGGTTGCGGATTCCCAATCTGCGTCGTTTCTTGGCGCAAGGGACTTACGCTGAGGGCGTTACCGGCGTTTTGCCCTCGTCGACTTTTCCCTCGCATACCACTTTGATCACGGGTGTGTGGCCCATTGAACACGGAATCTATTACAACTATCTCTTTGATCCATTAAACCGGAACAATGAGGGTTACGATAATTTTGCGGAAGACATCCGCGTACCAACACTCTTTGACGTAGCGCATGAAAAGGGTCTTGTGACAGCGAGTGTGAGTTGGCCGGTTACTTTGGCGGCTCCCGGGATCGACTTCAACCTGCCCCTTGTCGGAACAGGCGCAAATGAGGAAGCCACCAAACTGCGGCGCGCGCTGGCCCGACCCGACGGCTTCCAGCAACAGCTGGAGCAAAAGTTACGACCAGACTTGGACGGCGGAGGCGCAACCAAAGCTGACGAGGTTCGTACACTTTTGGCGATCGAAATCCTTCACACAAAGCGACCGGACTTCCTGGCGGTTCATCTATCCTCAGTTGATCGTGAAAGCCATACACATGGTCCATTCAGCGCGGAAGCGAAACGCGCTCTGGAAGAAGTCGATCTGCAAATCGGGCGGCTTTGGAAAGCCATTCTGGAGGATGACCCGAAAAGTCTGATCGTCGTGGTTTCGGATCACGGCTTCGTGCGCACCGACTACAAGCTCAACTGGCGCGTGGTGTTCGCGGACGCAGGTCTTTTAACGTTAGAACCAACTTCATGTGACGCGAGTAAGCCTGTGCTTAAAGACTGGCAAGCGACCCTTTGGGGTGGCGGCGGGTCGGCCGCGGTGATGTTGAACGGTTCTAAGGACAGTGCTGTTAAAGCACGAGTCAAAGACGTGCTGGAAAAGTTACAGACAGATCCTCATCACCTGGTAGCTCGAATCATCGATGGTGAGAAAGCCAGAGAACAGGGAGGCTGGCCTGACGCAGCGTTTGTTGTCGAGTTGGAGCCCGGTTTCCAGTTTGGTGATGCCTGGTCTGGCCCATTGATAACGCCAGCATCTTCGACCGGGACGCACGGATACTTTACCGATCGACCGGAAATGAGATCCTCATTTTTCATAGCAGGAAGCGGCATCGCAAAGGGGAGAGACCTTAACATAATCGACATGCGCCAAATCGCACCGACAATCGCAGGGCTGCTTAAAGTCACTCTTCCTAAGGCGAAAGAGGCAAAATTGAATGTAAGGCAATAAAGCCCGACACTCTTTCACGTTTACTCCACCACATCAGCAGAGGTTGAAGTGAACTTACGCGACGCCGGATCTCATCGACGAGTGAAGGTCCAAAGCAATACGAGACGCCGAGGATTAAAAATTACTCATTCTAAATTCCAAAGGACATCCGCTCTTAGTCAAGCGTTGAAGTTGACATTTCAGTTCGTATTACTCATGTNCCCCGCCACAATGGTTGCTGAAGTCGCCCTTTTTGTACGCAGGCCGATCGGTTGCTGATTTTCGGCGCATCAGGTGCTGAACTGGAGCGCTTCTAGGCAGATTCTTGGTGATTTTGGGGTCGATCCGGGAGTTGTAAGCAGATCAGTTGCTGAACTGCCCTCGGGGACGGGGCCGGCAAAACTCCACTCAAGTGCTCGTCTCTCAACAAGTTATAACTGGTAATTATCCTCACCGAATCGGCGGGTATGTGCTGAACTATCGAATTCAGCAACTGATGCGCCGAAAATCAGCAACCGATCGGCCTGCGTACAATCGGCCTGCGTACAGCCGGGCGTAACCTTTGCTGGTCGCTGATCATCTCAGTACGGCATAAAAAGTCTCCATTCTCATTGCAGAAAACGCCATAAATAGATCACTTGCATATATAGAGAACTGAGTTGGGGTTGAGAGTGGGCTCCTCCCAAGCACGGTTCCCTCCTAAGTTGGGCATGCTTCAGGGAGCATGCCCAGCCTCTTTTCAGATAGGGCCTCTTCTGAACCACTCATAATAAACAGGTGAACTGGGTCTTAAGGTTCTTTTTCAGTCGCAACTTGCTTTCAAGTTGTTTTGCCTGCGTCTTGAACGTGCGCGTGACAGTCTCTGCGGATCTTGCTGGTGTCGAGGGGAAGTTGGTTCTATGTACAAATGGACAGTCAAAGCGTAAGGCTTCTCTTGCTTGATGAGGCCGGCAACGGTATCAGAGCGCTTTTGTCTTCAATTGAATCGGATGCCCTGTTCCTGGAATGTTCTTCCACCAGTGTCGCGGCGGCTCACGAACTCGACCTCAAGGCCTACGATGTCTGTTTGCTGAACTCCAACCAGAGGGCAGCACTCAATCTACTCAAAGAATGGCGTAGCGCCGGATCTGATTTACCGATCATTGTTGTCTCACCATCAGCCGATGAGGGAATGGCAGCTCTGCAGAGTGGGGCGTCTGACTCTCTGCTTCGCCAGGAACTTACGTCTCATAACCTTGAACATTCGATTTCTTGTGTCATCCAGCGTGCGCAAGACTCTGCGTCTCAAAGAGAACGCGCGGAACGTTACCTCGCGTTGGTTGATAATGCCCACGAAATAATCTACTCACACGACCTAAAGGGAAACTACACCTCGATGAACAAGGCGGGAGAGCGGCTGACCGGTTATAGCCGGCAGGAAGCTCTCAGGTTGAACATTGCTCAGGTAGTTGCTCCTGAGTACCGGAAGTTAGTCAGCAGCATGATCGAAAGGAAGCTAGAAGGTCACGAATCGAGCTTTTATGAGATCGAGATAATCACAAAGAATGGGGGCCGGCTGCCGCTGGAGGTCAGCACCCATTTGATACTTGCCGGCGGCAAGCCGGTTGGCATCCAGGGCGTAGCTCGCGCCATCACCGAGCGGAGAAAGCGCGAGGCAGTTCTAATTGAAAGTGAGCAGCGCTACAAACAACTTGTCGACGAGGCCACCGACATCATCTACAGAATCGATATTAGCGGCCACTTCACCTTCGTTAATCCGATCGCCGCTAAGGTCATGCAGCGACCCAGGGAAGAACTGATTGGCCTCCATTTCCTCGAATTGGTCAGTGACGACCATAGAGTACAAGCGGCCGACTTTTATCGACAACAGTTGAAGGAGAGGATTCCGGTCACCTACTTTGAATTCAAGGCACTGGCCAGGGATGGAACTGAAGTCTGGCTGGGACAGAACGTGCAGCTACTAACGCGTAACGGCGCGCCAATTGAGTTGCAGGCTGTGGCCAGAGACATCACCGCGCGCAAGCATGTTGAAGGCCAGTTATTGGAATCAGAGCGGCGCTATCGTTCACTGTTTGACGCCAGTCCCAATGCAATGTTGGTCTATGACCGGAAAACGCTGGCGTTCCTCGCCGCGAACCACGCCGCCGTTCGCACCTATGGCTACTTGTCCGATGAACTTCTGTCTCTAAAGGCCAACAGCTTGTGGAGCACCGAAGACGTTTCCTTCCTGTGTGGAAACATCGATGGCGAGACTTTCGCTGCGCGCCCGGTGCCGCGGAGGTGTAGGCATCAAAAGAAGGACGGCACCACTATCGATGTTGAGATAGCCTCACAGCCAATCACGCTTGAAGGCCGTAAAGCAGTGATCGTTATCGCTACCGATGTCACTGGACTGGTCAGAGCCGAAGCGGAGCGGCAGGTGATGTTGGATGTGATTCAAAGCGTCAACCTTACCGGGGACCTGGATGAGCTACTGAAGTTCATTCATCAGTCGCTCAAGAAGGTGCTTTACGCCGAAAACTGTTTCGTTGCTCTTTATGACAAAGAAACGGGTTTGTTTCAAAAGCCGCTTTTTGTTGATTGTTGTAGTCCTGTGTCTGGTCCGGCAGAAATGAAAAACAGTTGCGCGGCTTACGTTTTCCGTACCGGTGAGCCGATTCTGATAACTCCAGAGGTATTTCGGCAACTGGCGGAAAAAGAAGAGGTTGAGTTGGTTGGCGCACCATCACCATCTTGGCTGGGAGTGCCGCTGAAGACGCCGGCGGAGACTATTGGAGTGTTGGCCGTGCAACACTACGAAGACGAGAGTGCTTATACTCAGGATGATCTTCAATTTCTTTCCTCGGTTGGTGTCCAGATTGCTCTGGCGATCGAACGAAAACGCGTAGACGAACAATTGCGTTTGTCTGAGGAGCGGTTCTCGAAAGCTTTCAACTTCACGCCGCTACCGATGAGTCTGACCTCGCTAACAGACATGCGTATCATTGACGTGAATAATAGCTTTCTCACTCTCAACGGCTACCAGCGGAATGAGGTCATTGGACGCACCGCAAAGGAACTCAACCTTTGGCCGGATTCAGTTCAAGGACAACAACTGCTTCAGATTTTAAGAGCCAAACGGTCGATCAGGGATCAGGAGATCAAGGTGCCTGGGAAAGACGACGGCTTGCGCACCTATTTAATTTCCGGAGAGATCATCAATCTACACGGAGAGGAATGCATTCTTGCCGTCACCAGCGATATAACTGAACACCGCGCCCTTGAAGAACAACTGCGGCAATCACAACGAATGGAAGCAATCGGCCAGCTTGCCGGCGGTGTCGCCCATGATTTTAACAATCTGCTCACTGCCATAACCGGATACAGTGAACTGTCATTGAAGCGGTTGGGTATCAATCATCCCGTCAGTAAAAATATCGAAGAGATTCAGAAGGCCGGGACGCGCGCGGCCCGTCTAACGCGCCAGCTTCTTGCCTTTAGCAGGAAACAACTGCTGCAAGCCAAGTTGGTAGATCTTAACACGCTAGTCGCTGACATGGATAAGATGCTACAACGCTTAATTGGCGAGCACATTGACGTCAAAACCATCCTGAAGCCGGATCTCGGACAGATTAAAGCAGATCCGGGACAGATCGAGCAGGTTCTATTGAATCTGGTTGTTAACGCTCGCGATGCAATGCCGACGGGAGGCAAGATCACGATAGAAACGGGCAAGGTTGATTTGGATGAGTCATACGCCGGCAGCCACGTGGCAGTGATTCCTGGACCTTACATACTGCTGGCAGTGACTGATACGGGTAAGGGAATGGATGCGGCAACACAGGAACGCATTTTTGAGCCGTTTTTTACGACCAAAGAAGTCGGGAAGGGAACAGGCCTTGGCCTTTCAACGGTATATGGCATTGTGAAGCAGAGCGATGGTTACATATGGGTCTACAGCGAGCTGGAAAAAGGTACGACCTTCAAAGTCTATTTGCCGTGTATAGTCGAACCCATCAAAGATGAAGAAGCAGCGACGTCGCCGACTGACGCAGTGTCGGGCGATGAGACGATTTTACTGGTTGAAGATGAGGAGCAATTACGTCGGTTAGCGCGGCACATTCTGGAGGCAAGCGGTTACAAGGTAATCGTGGCCACAAACGGCGTGGAAGGCCTGCAGATCTGCAAGGACTTTCCGGACCACATCGACCTGTTGCTTACCGATGTTGTGATGCCTCTCATGAGCGGACGTCAGCTGGCCGAAAAAATGCTCGCGCTGCGCCCGCAGACCAAAATCCTCTACATGTCTGGTTATACAGATGATTCGGTGGTGCGGCACGGAGTGCTTGAAGATGATGCCTTCTTCCTTCAAAAACCATTCACGCCCTCCATTCTGGAGCTGAAGGTTCGTGAGGTGTTGGATCAGCCATCAGATAATGTGCCCTGAATGTCGCATTGCTGTTCCTAAAGATATTGGAACGCAACAGACCCAAGGCACGTCGCTGTGATGCAGCCCTCAGTGCATTGCCAATGACAGACGCTTCCTTCTTCCCACCATAACCTCGGAGCGCTCGAAGAGTGTGAGAAATAGGATATCCCGGCGTGGTCAGTTCATCCCACGCAGTTTCGAGCCAAGTCTTTCTAACAATCAATCGGCGATCTAAAGTTGACTGTTTATTAACGGAGACAATAAGGCTTTATGGAAGCAATAGACCAGTCATTGCTTCCGTATCTTCACTCAGTCAACGAAGGCAATGCTCAAGACTGCCTGGAGCACATTCTGGAGGTGATCGCCAGGCCGATTATTCAACCGATCGTGCAACGCGCTTTCCAAAACGAATTCACTGACTATCGATATCAAGCGGCTTGGCAGACAGCGGATGATGTAACCAACGATGTCCTGGTGAAACTCCTAACCCGGCTCCGCAGCTTTAAGACCGACCCTGTACAGAATCCAATCTCCAACTTTCCCGGACTGGTGGCTGTGACCGCCTATCGTATCCTGACTGATTTACGGCGGGACAATAATCGTCAAAGAACCAACTTGGAAAAACAGATTCGGCGACTGTTTGCCACCAGTCAGAACCTGAAGATCTGGAAGGACGAGCGAGGCGATTCGATCTGCGGCTATGCGGCATGGAACCAGAGAACAGAATCTCCTGGGTTCAAAACAATCTATGCGACTCGCGCAGCTTTATTTGCAGCGCTTGACGAGCTTAGAGCTGGCAAGCAGGATCCAAACACCGCTGACCTTATTCTCTTCAGCCTTAACCGCATTGGTCGTGCGGCCAGGTTGAATGATCTGACAGGAGCTCTGGTTTCCTTCCGAGCAAGAAGAACCTCGACAATCCAGGTGGACGAGGCGCTACGGGCTCGGTCTGAGCTCGCCCTGGCTGATGTTCAGGCAGGTCCGTTGACGAGCCTTGAGATGCGCCGGTTGCTGGACGGGCTCTTTCAAGAGCTGCAAAAGCTGAACCTGATCCAGCGCCAGTCGTTGCTATTGAACATGACGGACTGTTACGGCTTTGGCATCGAGTGGTTCGTTTTTACCGGCATCGCCTCAGAGGACCAGCTCGCGAATCTGCTGGATCTTTCAGTCGAAGAATTCAGAAGGCTGCTCGATCACCTGCCGATGACCGACAATCAGATTGCTGAACTGCTGGGAATCAACTCGGCCAAGATTGCCAATATTCGCAAAGCTGTTCGCGACCGATTGAAAAGAAGGCGGCAAGCCTTCGTGACAGAGAAGACGAAATGAATTCGTGTCTGGCGGGAGGAAAGCAACGACTGTCCCGTCTTCATGTAGATGCGGGACCAGGAAGCCCCCAATTTAGATAATTTCAGCGCAATGAGAGAACACTTATCAGAGGAAATTGTAGAGCGGTTCCAGCTTCAGGGTCTCTCGCGGCAGGATCGGAGGATTATCTATGATCATATGCTCACGTGTGAACCGTGCTCCCGTCGAATTGTTGATTCGCGCCGCGAAGCCGCTGCCCTCCTGGCGTTAGGCGCTCATTTTCTCCCAGGGAGCGAAGACGAACCATATCATCTCAACTTCGAACTCATTGAAGCATACGTAGGTCAGAAGCTAACCAACATCGACAACGCTACTGCTGAGATGCATCTGGAAGTCTGCGAATCGTGTTTGGAAGAAGTTAGTGATCTTCGCGCATCGCTCGCTACGATGCAGGCAGCTGTTTCGACCAAAGTCAGTGAGGTTGATAGCACGAAGGTCAGCGGAGAACATCATGGTCTACCTCGCGTGCTTTTCTTTGGTCGTCCGATACGATCTGCCGCAATCGCTGCTGGTGTAGTGCTGGCCTGTCTTATCGCAGTCGTTATCTGGCAAAAACAGACGAGCCAAGGAAGTCGCCAGGAGATAACGCGAGAGTCAAGCCTCCCTCCAGCCCCAACGCCTCTTCAATCACCTCGCCAGGCAATGGTTGGAAACGCGAACAATGGCTCTGTTCCTAAGACGAACTCAACGCCAACGGAGGTGCGCAGAAACAAAGCTCCAACAAACAGCTCTCGCGCAGTCACCGTGGATTTAATAGTGCTCAATGACGGCCCCCACAGAATTACGGCCAACAAGTCCGGTGATATCCAGGGGCTTTCGGGAATTTCAGCTGACACAAGAGAAGCAGTGCGCGAGGCCGTGGTAAACGGAAGCCTTAAGCGACCGGATCTACTAAACGAACTGAGCGGTAGAGACGCAGTGCTCAGAGGTAGTGCCATGGATAATGAGACTGTGAGACTTGTTGCTCCCGAAAACAGGGTCTTACTGGAGGATAGACCCGTATTTAGGTGGACTCCCATGAAAGGTGCGATCGGCTATCGAGTAGTCGTAGGTGACGAACACTTTCGGCAAGCAGCGGAAAGCGGCGATCTTCCCGGGACGGCTACTCAGTGGCAACCATCAACTCCCCTGAAACGCGGCCTGGTCTACACGTGGATAGTGATGGGAATCAGAAGCGGAGAAGCCGTGGACTCTCATCCATCATCGGCCCCCAACAAATTTAAGGTATTGGAAGAAGTAAGAGTAAGGGAGCTAGAACAGCTAAGGAGCAATTCTCCATCGCATCTTGCGTTGGGAGTCTTCTACGCCCGTGAGGGCATGATCGCGGATGCCGAGCGCGAGCTTCAACTTCTGGCGCAGCAGAACCCAGACTCTGCTATTGCCAGGAACCTGCTGAAACAGATACGAAGGTGGAAAAAACTGCAGTAACTTTAGATCTCGTGTTTCTTCGAGATAATTTCTTCGCGAATCTACTCAACCATGGATGTGCCGGCCGTTCAGGCTTAGGCCATTTCCGGTGTTTCCACTGAATTGGAACCTGGTAACTCACGACTTCCTTCCCACACAAATCCGGTTCGCTTTACCAAAGGTGGCCGGCCCGTTGCACTTTGAGATGCGTTGGACGATGCGTTGCTGTGAAAGATTCCTGTTGCCTCAAGTAACCATCTGGTCCTAGACTTCCTTCCAGTTTCCTCAAACACGACCAGTTGCCGCCTATCTCCCAGCCCAGTTAACGAGCGAGCGTTCGTGCGTCCGATAGCCGAACCTCCAGTCATCGATTGTTGATGCAGGAAGCCTTAAGGAGAGTGCCGCTCTTCCAGACGCCGCTTTGAAAAGGATCGATCCATCTATGCCGTTGCAAGTCTTAGTGATCGACGACGAATCTCAAGTACGCGAGTTTGTTAGTCAGGTGCTTGAAGACGAGGGCTGGCGGGTCACCCAAGCCGATTCAGCTGAACGTGCATTTGAGATGTTACTTGAGCGCGAGTGGGCCGCTGTGTTTTGCGATATTGTCTTAGGAGGAGTCGATGGTTTCAGCGTCCTGCGCCGGTTCAAGGAGGAGCTTCCGCAAACAAAGGTAATATTAATGACCGGTCATGGTAGTGCCGCCGGTGCGCTTGATGCAACGGCTTTCGGTGCTTACGACTATCTGCTGAAACCATTCGGACTCGAACAACTGCGCTCGGTCGCCTCAGCGGTTTCTGAGTGTCTAATAACTCGGCCTCGCCGGGTCCAATCAAACAAGCGGCTTACCTCAATATATGATTCTCCAGTGCATCTGATCGGCCGCAGCGCGGTTTTCATCGACGTGATGAAACAGGTAGGACGGGTAGCGGCAACCAACCTGCCAGTGCTGTTAACCGGGGAGTCTGGAACAGGAAAGGAATTAATTGCCTCAGCGCTGCATCAACGCGGCGAACGTTCTGAAAAGCGTTTCGTGGCGGTAAACTGCGGTGCCATTCCCTCGGAACTTATCGAATCGGAATTGTTTGGCCATGTGCGAGGCTCATTCACCGGAGCCGATCGCGACCGCCGTGGTTTATGGGAAGAGGCCGATGGCGGCACGGTGTTTCTGGACGAGATCACCGAAACCACTCTGACATTTCAGGTAAAGTTGCTGCGCGCCCTGCAGGAAGGCGAGATTCGCCGAGTGGGTGCGAACGCAAATCAGAAGGTTGATGTTCGCGTCGTTGCCGCAAGCAATCGTGACGTCGAAGCGGAAGTGAAGGCTGGAAGATTCCGGCAGGATCTGTTCTATCGTTTAAACGCGGTGTCGATTGTGTTGCCGCCATTGCGGGAACGGCCAGAAGACATCATGCCGTTGGCCAAGAGCTTTGCCGATAAGCTCTACGCACTCAGTCCAACAGTGGCGTTTTCTCCCGAAGCCCTGTCACTGTTGAAAGGATATTCCTGGCCCGGAAATATTCGAGAGCTGGAAAACGCCGTTATCAGGGCCGCAGCTATGTGTTACGGCACAATTCGGCCGCAGGATCTGCCCGAACGAATAAGAAATTATCAGGCGGAGATGGTTAGGGCGACGCACGAGGGGATCGACACCGCGGATTTCGACGTCCAAGAAAACTTGCGCTCATTAGCCGAAGTTGAAGCCCGTTATGTTAAGCAAGTGCTCGAGCACACCCGCGGAAACAAACAAGGTGCAGCTCGCATTCTTGCAGTTGATATTAAAACACTCAAACGGATGATTAAACGGCATAAGATCAATGAGGAAGAAATAGCTCTCCGTCCCTCCCGCGCGGCGTAGGTAGATGTTTGCGGTCAACGCGCAGGATAGCGCCGAGGTTGTTGTAGATTTGTTCTTCATTTGCTGGCCAGCGATCGGAGAAGCTCATCAACTTCCATCACCAAGCATCACAAACGACGCCCAATAAAATGGGTGGCGGTACTTGGGCTGCCTGAGAAGGTCTAGAGCAGCCTGTCTGAGCGCGTCTGCTTTCGCTTTTTCCCGCCTTGGGGTTTGCTTCGCGAGGCGCCGGTAGAAGTTGATCATTAGGGTTGCGGTAGCAGCTGAGTCTACCTTCCACTGGCTCACTACGATCGTTGGCGCGCCCGCGACCAGGAAGGCCCAGGACATTCCAATCATCCCTTCACCGGCGCCCACACGTCCGCGTGCTGTTTGGCAGGCGGAGAGGACCACCAGATCGGCATGCAGGTTGAGCTGCATGATCTCGCGCGCTTCGAGCAAGCCATCGTCGTCTGGATCATTCTCGTTACGCGCCATTACTAGCCGTGAATACATCGGATGGTTATCATCCAGCAGGCCATGTGTTGCCAGGTGAATGATCTGGTATTTACCAGCCTCTGCCTTAAAGACCGTCTTGCCAGCATCGGGGCCAATCAGAACCTTGCTGCGCCTGGCGCCCCAGACTTCTCGCAGCGCCTTCACCTCCGTTTCTGCTTCCGGCAAAGGTGCAAGTGACTCGCCTCGGAAAGCGGCTTTCAGATTTGCTGCGATATCGTTCCCTATTCGAGGGTTGCCGAATGCGATCAGTGAGGCCGACTCGCGCACGGAAGTTTTCTGCTTTTGCGACATCTGTCTCAGGACTCCGAGCGATGGCGCATAGTAGAGAACATAGTCTTCGAGTAAATACCGATCATCTTTTGATTGCAGGGTTTGAAACGGCAAATCCCACAAGGGGCCGTCAGGGATGATGCAGATCATCTTTTTATCTCGGAGCTGATCCGCGGCCGGCTTAATGAGCACATCGTAAAGTTCGTGCGTTTTGTCAGTGAAGACCGGACTCTGCTCAGCCAGCATTTCCCGCAACCGATGCGCTTGCTGTGCCAGCTCCTTATCCGCGACGTGGATTTGATAAACGGTCAGTGCCGGGGCTCCTGCTTGTTGTCCCCTGGTTAAGACAAAAAGGTATGTCTTCTCCTTAGTCACCACGTATTCAAGGATGGCGGTCTTATCATCAATTAGTAATTTGCTGATCTGTTCGACAGTCAAAGTGGCGAGTCTTCCAGACCTCAGTCGTAGTTCAGGATGGTAGGCGTAAAGAGAGTCTTGGAAAGCCTCATATCGTAAGCGAGCTGACCCCAACTGTTCATTCAACCTATTTAACAACGCCTCGTCGGAGGCTTTCTTGCTGGTCTCTTGACTGATCTGAATGTTCAGAGCAACGATGTTTCCGTTCAGTCTTCTTTCCTCAATCTTCTCCGTTTCGGTTATCGCCTTAGCAAAATCAACTTTGCCATTGCTCAGCACATCAAGGAGCACCCGGCCTTTGACTCGCTCTGCAGCGAGAAGCCCATCGATAGGTTTATCTTGCTTAATGAACAGATCGACCACCGAACGGTAAGCAGCCACTTTGTTTTCCAGAAAGAGTTGGGATTCAACCTCAGTCCCCGCAACATGGTCACGCATAGCCTCGATTTGGTCGGTTGCCTGCTTGAGGGTTTGGGTAGCAAGTTCTAATTTCTTCTGGGCTGCGTACGATTGACCCAGAGTTGAAGTAGCGAGATATAGAAGCTTCGATAAGTGTGATGCGCGAGCGAGGTCAGCGGCGCTTTCAGCGTAGACAACGGCTTGGGCGTAGTTTCCCATAGCGTAATAGGTCTCTGCTGAGCGCCATAGAACTTCTGTCTGCCGGGTCTTGTTTTCTGCTTGTCTGGCAATGGCAAGGCTCTCATTCAAAATCTCCAATGCCCCCACGAAGTCCTTTTTTGCTGTTAGGACAACGCCTATCCCTTCTCCCGCTGCGGTAATGCCGTCGATGCTTTGGGTCGCCTTTGCTGCCTGCAAGCTGAGTCTGAACTGGGTTAACGCTTGCTCATAATTTGATTGGCGTTGTTCTATCACGCCAAGATTTAGAAGGACTTTCGCTACCTCCTTTTGCTGATTAATCGAGAGATAGATCTCAAGGCTGTCATCAAGGCTTCTCTTTNCCTGGGAGTAATCTTCTTGTTCCAGGTAGAGGACGCCTATGCTGTTTAGCAAGCTAGCCATTGCGTCTGGGTTCGCCAGACTCTTTACGATCTTCATGGCCTGATTGAGATGAATGAGCGCTTGAGTGAAGTCGCCGCTAGCTGTATAAAGCCGGCCTAGCGTTTGATGATCGTCAGCGACAAACGTCTGGTAACGCGAATTTTGGCGATTCAACTGTTCGTGGAGGACGAGTGCCGTTCGGAGTTTCTGAACGGCCTGCTCACAGTCACCATCGCGCAAGTGGAGATCGGCAAGTGTGGCTAAAGCTGTTGCCCTAGTAAATTCATCCGGCGGAGTGCCTGGAGAAGTTGGTATTTCCATCGTGTACGTTTGCGCGAGACTTTGCTCGGAATATGATTTTGCTTTCTCATAATCTTCTAGAATGAAATACAGTCTCCCGAGATCGGCGAAGATATAACTGAGATCTCGTTGTAATCCTGCCTGTTCAAAAACTCTTCTACTCTTATCGTAGGCCTCGACCGCCTTTGATAGTTGATTTAAACCTGAGTAGGCCCTACCTATGTTGTAGTAAGTTTTCGCAAGCAGTTGTGGACTGTGCAACTGGCTAACAACTTGTAGCGCAATTTCATAGATAGCCAACGATTGCTCAGGTGATGGTCCGTGATAAGCAGCAAATGCACTCCTGTTTAAAGCGCTCCATAACTGGTTGTTGACAAGCTGCGGATGTGACTTCAGCAATTGCTCTGTCGATTGATCATCCTCAAGGGCACGGCAAAGCACAGCGGCCAGCTCGACCTCTGTCTGAATCCTCGGCTCGCCGGACTGTCCAAAGGCCAACAATGACGACAGAAAGAGAATTAGGATGGCGCGCAAGTTGAGCGACATGATCACTAATGACTAATAGCCAAGTTCCAGCGCAGAGCTACGGAACAACAGCCTCGCTTTGCGCTGGAGGCTTGGAACGGAGGGACCTCTCTTACTTAAAAAACTTTCATTAAGGCCAGCACAACTGCGGCCCAGTCGATAACGGGAGCTGGTGGCTTTGGAGCTGAATTCGCTGTTCCTTGCGGCCCGCCTTCCTCCGCATAGGCTGTGCTTGGTACTGCGAATGCCAGCGCTGCGACCAGACACAAAGTAGTTACGAGTAGCTTTAGTTTGTTCATGATCTTTCTCCTTTTGGGTTGGGCCGCGATATTGACGCGGTTTGGGTTAAAGGGCTGTGCTCACTTGAGCAGGAACTCTGTGACAAAGAGTATCGTCGCGTACAGTCGGTAATCTCGATTGTTCTGTTGGGAAAACCCGTGACCCTCATTCTTCGCGAGTATGAACCAAACGGGAACGCGATCTTTGGTCTCGGCCACTATTCTCGTGGCCTGTGTTGCGGGAACACGCGGATCGTTCTGACCTTGAATGATGAGCAACGGCTTTTTGATCTTTTGGGCATTATTGAGCGGCGCTGTGCGCTCCATGAATTCTCTGATTTTCGGATCGCGCTCGTCACCGAATTCCGCGCGTTGCAGATCGCGCCGCCAGCCTTCGGTGTGCTCCACAAAACTCGCCAGGTTAGAAATCCCACTGTCTGATATCGCCGCTCTGATGCGATCGCTGTAACTACATGCAGTTGAGAGCGCAAGGTATCCGCCATAGCTTACGCCCTCAACCAGGACCCGATCGGCGTCCAGATCTGGTTGCGTTTTGATCCAATCCAACAGCGCGCCGATGTCTTTGACTGCATCTTCGCGTCGTAGGCCATCGTCGAGACTCAAGAATCTCTTTCCATAGCCGGAGGAGCCACGAACATTTGGGTAGATCTTGGCGATCCCCAATTGATTCAGGAAGTAATTGTCTTCGTAAACAAACCCCGGTCGGTACTGTTCCTCCGGCCCTCCGTGAATGTCGATGATGACGGGATGTTTGCCTGTGAATTTTGCGGGTGGACGATAAAGAAAACCGGAGAGCATCTTCTTATCATTTGTTGGCCAGTGAATTAGCTCAGGCTGCGAAAACTTAGAGGTATCTACACCATTCGTTTCACTCTTCGACCAGATTTCGACTTTGCCGGTCTGAACATTAACCGAATATACGTCGTTAGGAGTGCGCGGCGATTTGAAATTGAAAGCGAGGTCAGCAGAGTCTTTGCGCCACTTGAGATCAGAGATGATTCCTAGCGGAAGCTTCGGCTGTGTGCGCTCCTTGCCAGTGACGAGATCAAGTAAATGCAGCCGGGAAATTCCTTCTTCGTTTGAGACAAATGCGATGGTTTTCCCATCAGGCGCAAGCTGAAATTCATCAACATCCCACTGTTCAACCGGAGAAATATATTTGATCTTGCGAGAGGACAAATCGATGTAAGCCAGTCGCCGATAATCGGAATCATGATCGGTAACTACGTAAACCCCTTTGCCGTCTTTGCTGAACTGTGGGTAGTCATAGAGTTCTGGTTGCTCCGTCTTAGGCGACAGTAGGAATTTTGTACCGGTGGCAAGATCAACCAACCACAAGTTGCTGGCTGTGTTTGAGGTGAAGTCGCAGTACACGAGCCGCTTATCGCCAGGCGACCAGTCATATGCTTTAAAGTAACTGCCTGAGGATTTCGCCAGGAGGTGTTTGGTCTTTGGCTCAAGGGGCTTGATCAGCCACAGGCTGACGCCTAAATCACCCTCCGGAGTTGAACTGTAGACTATTTGGTCGCCGGCATTAGACCAGACCGGCTCGGTGTTTCGGGATTTGTCATTCGAGAGAAGCGTCGTCGTGCCTGTCGCAATCTTATAGAGGTAAAGTTGAAAGGCCTCATCTCCGTTAGCGTCTCTCGTATAAGCGAGATACTGCTCCTGCGGCTGCATGTAGAGGTCGTAAATCCCACTTGAGCGAATGTAGATTGAGGACGTCTCCGGCCTGGCGCCCGGACTCTCGACACGAGAGATCCAGGCTACGCTGGAAAGACCCTTCAGTCTGATCGCTCGGTTCACTGGATCCCAGCCGGCCAGGGGCAGTCCGTAAATGTGCGTATACGGATCTAGTTGTCGCCGGAGAGAAGCCGGGATTGCTGGAACTCCAATGACCTCGATGTGCGAGTCCGGTTGAGTCACCCCAACTTGTCCTGCCAAATTCGGCAAACAAATACTCAGGAGTGACACCGACACCGCAACGATGTACAGGCATCTCTTGAAAACTTGCCGCACCATGCCTCTGAAATACAAGCCTGTTTGTGGTCTCTGCGTTGAGGGGAGTCTGCTTTTCTGCGTGAAGACCCAATGCCCTCAAAGCTGCTTACGAATGTTGAGGCGTCGAATGCTAAGGCAGCGATCTGAGACCGTCTGTCATCTGCATAGCAGCGGTGAATGCAACCACACGTGCAACGAAATGCGTCGTCTCAATTGGCGTCACATCCAAATGGCAGTGTCTAAAAAATATTCTTATCAAAGGTAGAAAGTCTCGGAGTGGACCGTCTTTAGACGTTACAAGGCAAAACTTGAGCGGGGGCCTTTCAGCTCCGGAAAAGAAAGATTGTCGGGAAGAGATTGTTACCCCATG
>JGI24806J26614_1000092_pt1 | contig 17866 bp, 17 predicted proteins | sample Kansoi200umMDA_FD_26614 | JGI IMG/M metagenome (IMG submission 26614)
GAAATGAACCTGGCGCTTAAATCTGAAAATTTAGCACAGCTAAAAGATTTAATTGTTGATTACAAGGTAATCTGTCCGATTTCTAAAACTTCTAACTGGACGGATGTGCGCCAGTTTAACCTGATGTTCAGTACTCAATTTGGTGCCATGGCCGAGGGCAGCGATGAAGTTTATCTTCGTCCGGAAACAGCGCAGGGTATTTTCGTAAACTTTTTAAACGTTCAGAAATCGGGAAGAATGAAAATTCCTTTCGGTATTGCGCAGATTGGCAAGGCCTTTAGAAATGAAGTAATTGCCCGCCAGTTTATTATGCGTATGCGTGAGTTTGAGCAAATGGAAATGCAATTTTTTGTGCGCCCTGGCGAAGACAAAAAATGGTTTGAATACTGGAAAGAAGCGCGTTTAAAATGGCATAAAGCCTTGGGTACCAATCCTGAAAAATACCGTTACCACGACCACGTGAAACTGGCGCACTATGCTAATGCAGCAACTGATATTGAATTCGAATTTCCGTTCGGATTTAAAGAGGTTGAAGGGATCCACAGCCGTACCGATTTCGATTTAACACAACACCAGGAGTATTCTGGCAAGAAAATGCAGTATTTCGATAACGATTTAAATGAAGATGGCAAGCCTTACGGCAACTATGTTCCTTATGTTATCGAAACTTCGATCGGTTTAGACCGTATGTTTTTGTTAACGATGATTAATGCTTTTGAAGAGCAGGATCTTAGCACCGAAGATAAACAGGATAGCCGTACGTTATTGCGTTTACATCCTGCTTTGGCCCCTTATAAAGTGGCTATTTTCCCACTGACCAAAAAAGACGGCTTGCCGGAAAAAGCACGCGAGATTATGGATGAACTGAAATTCGATTTCAACTGTATTTACGAGGAGAAAGATGCAATTGGTAAACGTTACCGCCGTCAGGATGCAGTGGGTACACCTTTCTGTATCACGGTTGACCACCAGAGTTTAGAGGATAATACGGTTACCATCCGCCACCGCGACAGCATGGAGCAGGAACGTGTAGCTATTGCCGATTTAGGAAACATCATAGGATCAGCTGTGAGCTGGAAAACTTTGCTATCATAATTTTGACCACCTAAGACACCTGAGGGCATCTAAGTTAGATTTATAACATTCAGTCGCAGGTTTACCCTGCGACTTTTTTGTATAAGAACAATGGATTTAGCCGAACACTACAATAAACTTTACAACGATTCGATAGCCAAAATAGCCAATGGCGAATACGAAATTGATCATTTAATTGATTCAGAAACTGATAAACGTTTTGGGATTACTTTGGTGATCAGGCCAGATTTGGCGACGAATAATAACATTCAGCAATTTTTAGCTGAAGCTAAAGCCATTGAGCCCGATCAATATTATTATCAAAATGCAGATATCCACATCACTTTAATGTCTATCATATCCTGTTACGGGGATTTTGATTTAAAGGATATCAATGTTCAGGATTATATTCAGCTTATTCAACAGGTTTTGGCTAAACATAAAAGCTTCAAAATCCAGTTTAAAGGGCTTACCGCATCACCATCCTGCATTTTAATTCAGGGCTTTTTAATAACCGACACCTTAACTAAAATCAGAGATGATTTGCGGGCAGGCTTTAAAAATTCAGATCTGCAACAAAGCATTGATAAACGTTACGCCATCCAGACTGCCCACGCTACAGTGATCCGTTTCAGATCGGAACTAAAAAACAAAGAAGCTTTGATTGATCTGGTAGAAAAATACAGAACTTTCGACTTTGGCTCTTTTGAAGTGAAACAGGTAGAACTGGTTTATAACGATTGGTACCAGCGGGAAAAATTTGTAAAAAAACTGCATGTATTTGAACTGGGGTAAAATTATCAATCGATTGAACTGATTGTAAGACAAGAATTCAATTAATTAATCTCCCTGGGTAAATTTTGTTAAGCTACATTTAGTTAATTTAGGCAGATAAACTGGCCAAATGTACAGCACAAAACTATCAACACTTACTATTCTATTTATTGTTTTCAGCTTTGCCGTTTCAAAGGCACAAGGCAGCGCTAAATTCCATGTAATTGCCTTTTACACCGCAAAAAATGATCAGGCGCATATCAGTTTTGTTCATGAGGCGAACGAGTGGTTCCCCAAAATGGCAAAAAAATATCATTTCAGCTACGATTCTACCGCAAACTGGAATAATTTAAATGCCGGGTTCCTGGCCAAATATCAGGTTGTTTTGTTTTTAGATACCCGCCCTGAAGATCCTGAACAACGCAAAGCCTTTGAAAAATATATGGAAAATGGCGGTGGCTGGATGGGCTTTCATTTTTCTGCCTTTGCCCTTTCAAAATCGGCTTTCGATCAAAACTGGGACTGGTATCACCATACTTTTTTAGGGTCAGGCGAATATGGCAGCAATACCTGGCGACCAACATCAGCCATACTTAAAGTAGAAGATAAGAAACACCCGGTAACTAAAAACCTGCCCCATACCTTTAAAGCACAGCCCAACGAATGGTACCGCTGGCAGAACGATTTAAGAAAGAACCCCGATATCCGGATTTTACTCTCTATCGATTCTTCCAGTTTTCCATTAGGTACGGGGCCAAAGGCACATGAAATATGGCATAACGGATATTATCCGGTGGTTTGGAGCAATAAAAAGTTTAAGATGGTTTACGTAAACATGGGGCATAATGATATTGATTACGAGCACAAGTACGGCAAAAGCAATAGCACGCTTTCTTATACTTTTGGCAACGAAATACAGAACAAAATGATTATCAACAGCCTATTGTGGTTAGGAAGAAAGAAAACGAAGTAAAGACCATAAACTGCTTTGTAATGCGTAATCCTTTAGTCACAAATATGATTCCCTGAGGTTCCAGATTTCATATTCATTTTTGCGGGTACTATATTTGTTTAAACAGTACTCATTTAGTATGAAAATTCCACAGAAGTTTTTTGCCCGTCGACATGAAATTGCAGCAGATTATTTAAAAGAATTAGATAAGCACCTGGATGATATTGTAGCTGGCCGTGCGACAGAAATGTTTGAGGTAAGGGATTTTGCCGATTTAATCCATGTGCACCCCACACACTTAAGCAATACCATTAAAGCTGCTACCGGACACTCACCTTGTTATTTCTTTGAAGAACGCTTAATGGAGATTTCAAAATCGATGTTACAGAATGTGAGTATGCCTATTGCAGAAATTGCGAGAATTTTAACTTACGATCCATCTAACTTTACCAAGTTTTTTAAACACTTTGCAGGCCAAACGCCAAAACAGTATAGAGAGGCTTATTTTGGATCGTTAGCTACAAATAAGGAAATTATCACCACATAAAACTTAAACACTCACCATTTTTACTTAAGCTGTCACCATTTTTAAAACCGGGTTCCACTTAACTTTGTTTAAAAAATTAAAAGAAAATGGAAACACAAAATAAAATTGCCCTGGTAACCGGTGGTAGCCGCGGATTAGGAAAAAATGCAGCTCTAAAAATCGCGGCAAAAGGAATTGGAGTAATAGTTACCTATCAATCTAAAAAAGAAGAAGCAGAGGATACGGTTAACGAAATAAAACAGCTGGGAGTACGTGCCGCAGCATTACAGTTGAACGTTGGCGATACTAAAACTTTCGATACCTTTTTCGAAGAATTTGCAACGGTACTAAAATCTGTTTTTAATGCCGAAAAATTTGATTTTCTTATCAACAATGCGGGAATTGGCATTCATGCTTCATTTGCAGAAACTACAGAAGAACAATTTGACACTTTATTAAACATCCATTATAAAGGGGCTTTCTTTCTCACTCAAAAGGCTTTAACCTTGTTAAATAATGGCGGTGGGATTATAAACCTTTCCAGTGGTCTGGCGCGTTTTGCCACACCTGGTTATGCAGCTTATGCATCGATGAAAGGCGCCATGGAAACCTTAACGAAATACCAGGCTAAAGAATTAGGCGCGAGAGGAATCAGATCAAATATTGTTGCTCCTGGCGCCATAGAAACCGATTTTGGCGGTGGTGTAGTACGCGACAACGATCAACTTAATGCTGGTATCGCCTCCAACACGGCCCTGGGCCGCGTAGGTCTGCCCGATGATATTGGCGGTGTGGTGGCCTTTTTATGCACTGAAGATGCCAGGTGGATTAACGCACAACGCATTGAAGCATCAGGTGGGATGTTTTTGTAAACCATTCGCAATTTTAACCACCAAGACGCGAGCACACAAAGATTAATTTCTTTGTGTGCTTAGGCCCTGGTGGTTATTTTTTTGATTGTAGCACCTCAACACTAGCTGGTAAACACCATACGCTAAATACTATCTCATCACTAACCAGAAAATAATCTGCATCAAAAGGCGTTATCCATGAAAATCATCCTATGTTTAAAATACTGCTGCCAACCCTTTTACTCATAATTTTTTCCAGCCAGGCTGATGCGCAAAAATGGACTGATGCCGAGTTCCGCAAAGCCAACACCGCAGCAAACGCTTCTTATTTAAGCAACGAAGAAAAAAACATTGTAATGTATATGAACCTGATCCGCATTGATGGCGAAAAGTTTTACTATACATTTTTAGAAGATTACATTAACAACTACAATGCTAAAGTGCGGAAGTACAGCAATTACAATGAACTCCGGATTACCCGAAACAATTCCTATTACACTTCATTACTTAAACATTTACGTGGCATAAAAAATTTCCGGATGTTTTATCCTGATGATAAATTAACTTCATTAAGCCGGAGCCATGCACAGGATTTGAACAGAAACAACCTGGACACACATGAAAGCAGTAACGGCGATAAATTCTCGAAACGGTTATCCAGGTACTTCCCCAACAAGGCCATGAGCGAAAATATCGATTTCGGTTACTCAAACAGTCTAGATATTGTTTGCCACCTGTTGTTAGATTGTGGCGTACCATCCCTTGGCCACCGTTTTAATTTACTCGATCAGAAATACAAGCTCAATACTGTTGGCATAAGCATACAGCCCCATCCCTCTTATACCTGGTGTGCTGTTATTGATTTTGTTGCACAACCTGCTTCGGTTAATAATGAATAAATGGATAAATTATCTCATTACCATAGCAATAAAAATTTAATTGTAAATTGCGCCCAATAATACGGTTTTAAAACAAATTGCCTATTTCAAGGTCACTACTTTTTGCTGAACTCGTTTCCGCATTTTATGCCAGGAAAGAGCCTGAAGTTTCGGGACAGGACAGCAACTTTTTATGCAATTTGTATAGCCAATAACAACAACGAATAGTTTTAAATAATGCGCAAAGCAATTTTAGCCCTGATAGATTTTTTTTACCCTCCTTTTAAAAATTTCATTTCCCTTCATAATTTCAGGTACCTGGCCACTGGTGGTGGTACTTTGCTGTTGGGAATTTTAAGTTACTATTTTGCTTACTTTTTCATTTTTAAAACAGAAGAAGTAAATTTTGGCGTAATTGTGCTTCAAAGAGAAACCGCATCATTATTGGTCGATTATGCTGTTGCCATTCCAACCAGTTTTTTACTCAACAAATACATCATATTTACGCACAGCGAATTAAAAGGCAGGGTTCAGCTTTTTAGGTTTTTAAACCTCCAGTTCATCAACATATTGGCCAATTATGTTTTATTAAAGTTTTTGCTGGAACTTTTAAGAGATTATCCAACTTTGGCAATGCTGTCCAGGATACTGGTTTCGGTTTTAATGGCGCTTTTTAGCTACCTCTATCAGCACTACTTTACGTTTAGCGTTAAAAAAATCGGGGATAAAAAAGGGAAAAAGGAGTGATCAACTACCGTAATTATTCTCCGCCGAGGCACTGATAAAAAGATTTGGGTCGATGAGAAGTATAGTCATTTCTTCACTCCGCCGTGCTTCGGAGATGACGAATTTTACCGGATCTGTTATAAATGCTTTTAATCTTATTCTTTCTTTGGAAAGCAGTCCACAGGCTTTTCGGTTTCTACAATCCCGCCTTTGCTTCAAGTCCTCACTCGTGCCTCATTCCGGGCTTTACGCGCCAGTCGGGTTTAGCTGGCCAATAAGCTACTGCTATTTTCGTTTTGCAGCGAACTGTCTAAAAAACCAAGTCTATTGGCACAAGCCATTGTACCTAAACGGGATGGGAGCGGTATCCTTTTGCCGTTTGCCTGAGCGCAGCAAAAGATATAGCGGACAGCCCGACAGAGACGGCCTATGACATACGACAGCACCTTTCCTCATGCTGAATCTATCATTTTAACCACCTGAAACCTTTATTACTTTCGCCTGTTAATTTATCCAAGCACTTTCTTGATAAGATAAAAACAACATCATAACTTAGCTGCCGACCAACTTATTTCCAGAATAACCATGAGCCATTTTAATGATTTTAATAATGCGCAGGTAGCAAAATTGCCCAATCATTTAAAGCAATTTATTGTCGACCAGAACTACGAAAAATACACACCCATAGACCAGGCGGTATGGCGTTATGTAATGCGCCAGAATTATAGTTATCTAAAAAATGTTGCTTATTACCCTTACATAAAAGGCTTACAGCGAGCTGGTTTAAGTATCGAATATATTCCTGACCTGCAAACAATGAACGATAACCTGGGCAAAATTGGTTGGGGCGCCGTAACTGTTGATGGCTTTATTCCGCCAGCTGCTTTTATGGAATACCAGGCCTACCGGGTACTGGTAATTGCTGCCGATATCCGCCAGATTAATCACATCGAATATACACCAGCACCAGATATTATACACGAAAGCGCCGGCCACGCGCCTATTATTGCCGATACGGATTACAACAATTATTTAAGTTATTTTGGCTCAATAGGCGCAAAAGCCATGTTTTCGGCTAAAGATTTTGAGCTTTACGAAGCCATAAGGAAACTATCGATTTTAAAAGAAGCTGTGGATGCTGATGAATTTCAGATCGCAAAAGCAGAAAAAGAATTACGCTACATCAGTGAGAACATGGGCGAACCTTCTGAAATGGCTTTGCTTGGTCGCTTACACTGGTGGACAGTTGAATATGGTTTGATTGGTACTTTAGAAAACCCAAAAATTTATGGTGCAGGTTTGCTCTCTTCAATCGGTGAAAGTGCAACCTGCATGCAAAATGATGTAGCAAAACTTTGGTATAATATCGATACCATTAATTATGCTTACGATATTACCAAACCACAGCCGCAACTTTTTGTAACGGGAACATTTCAAAATCTGATTGATGTTTTGGAAACTTTTGCCAATACTATGGCCTTTAGAAAAGGTGGGACAGAAAGTATAATGAAAGCAATAGCCTGTAAAAATGTAGCCACAGCTGTTTACAGTTCGGGCTTACAGGTAAGCGGTGTATTTACAGATATAGGCATTAACCCTAATGATGAAGTAACTTTTATTAAAACCACAGGCCCATCGGCATTAGCATTTAATGGTAAACAATTAGCTGGTCACGGGAAGGATTACCATGCTGATGGCTTTTCGTCGCCTGTTGGCCGTTTAAAGGGAGCAGAAAAATCATTTGAGGAGTATAGTCCATCAGAATTACAATCTCTGAACATCATCAAAGGCGAGAAAACTGAACTCACGTTTGAAAGCGGAATTAAAGTTGTGGGAATAGTTAAAGATATCATTACCGAAAAGGGTAAGTTGATTTTAATTGCCTTTAACGATTGCACGGTTACCGAAAATAACGGAAACATGCTGTTTAAACCCGAGTGGGGCATTTATGATATGGCTATAGGCGAAACCATCGTTTCAGTTTTTAATGGAGCTGCCGATAAAGATGCTTATGAGGAGATTACATTAATTAGCAAGGAGACAACGCATAAAATCACCTATGATGATAAAACCTTAAAACTGCACGGCTTATACCGTACCGTAAGAGCGATCAGGGAAAGTGGTGAAAACCTGGATCAGCTTGGCGAAATTTTCTTACAACTAAAAACAAACCACCGTCAGGATTGGCTTTGTGCCTTGGAAATTCTGGAGATTATTTACCATAAAAAGATTTACCATCAACTGGAAAAGGAAATTCAGGTTTATCTGGAAATCAAAGCTGGCAGGGAGCCTGAGCATACTAAATTGATCAGCGATGGTTTACATGTAATTAAAAACCCGGTAAGTCAGCTCCTTGTGGAAGATTGATTAATCGCTTTAATTTCATTAACTTTACATTATGACAACCATCACAGTACAAGTAGATAACGAACAAAATGCTCCGCCTCTTGAAAAGATGCTTAAGGCATTATCTTTTGTAGAAGATGTTGATATCAAAACCCATCAGCCCAATATGGCTGAGAAGCCTAGGGGATCTTATCAGAAATTAAAAAAAGCAATTGACCATACCGAAGGTAATTTAATTTAAGGATATTAAAGATCCATCTAAATGGCAAATTGATTTAAGAGATGAATGGAAGATTGTTTAAAGAAATCTAACAGTTGCAATTAGGAATGGATTAAAAGTGGGTCGTCATGCTGAATTTATTTCAGGTCTATTTAAACAGGAGATGCTGAAATAAATTCAGCATGACGAACTTGTCTCTCAATTTCTTATCAGCCTGAAATTATCATAACCTCGAAATATTTCAACTTTTTAACATTTTTTAATGAACATTATAATTACAGGTGCCAGCAGCGGAATCGGTTTTGAAACCGCTTTAGAGTTTAGCTTACATAAAGAAAACAAAATTGTTGCGATTGCCCGCTCAGCAGATAAATTGCGTAAACTCTTAGAAATTGCTAAAGGCATTAATCCTGACTGTACACTTTTACCTGTAGAGTTTGACATCGTAAATGATGATTATGCGGCACTGATTCCTTTTTTAAAAGAACGTTTGGGTACAATCGATATCCTGATCAACAATGCGGGGGCTTTAATTAACAAACCTTTTTTAGAAACCACCGAGGTTGATTTAGGTGAAATGTTACAAAGCAACGTGATCTCACATTTCAGGATGATTCAGCATCTTTTGCCTTTAATGCAAAGCGGAAGCCACATCGTAAACATTGGTAGCATGGGCGGTTTCCAAGGGAGTGTTAAATTCCCCGGGCTTTCTGCCTATTCCGCAAGTAAAGCTGCCTTGCACACGTTAACAGAATGTTTGGCTTTTGAATTGGCTGAAACAGGAATCAAAATCAATTGCCTGGCACTGGGATCGGCACAGACCGAAATGCTTGAGGCCGCTTTCCCTGGTTACCAAAGCCCGGTTATGGCCTTCGAAATGGGAAAATATGTGGCCGATTTTGCAAAAACCGGACATAAATTTTTTAATGGAAAAATTTTACCGGTAGCAGTTACTACCCCATAATGTGATAATTTTTAGTAATTTGCAGCATCGAAAAACTAAAAAAAATCTATGGAAACAAATTCTCCCTTTAAAACAGTCGACAGTGGAAAAAATGCTGCTGTTGTTAGCTACATCTTTCTAATCGGTTGGCTAATATCGTACTTTGCCATGTACAAAGACAACAAAACAGCACTGTCCAGCTATCATTTAAGACAGTCGTTATTGCTTCATTTGGCCATCATTGTACTTAATGTAGCGGTAACTATACTGATTATGATTGTGCCAACTGCTGTATTTGGTTATTTAAGTTATGCAGTTTACATTGCCTACATTATTTTAATTATCCTGGGTGCTGTAAGTGCGAATAATGGTGAACAAAAACCTCTTCCATTAATCGGCGACAAAGCGCAAACCATGTTCCCAAGTATTTAATCGAAGCCAAATATTTTAATCCGAGTCCGGGTAAGTTAACCCGGACTTTTTGTTTCAACTCATTTTCAACATTTTAACCGACTTTAGATATTTTTTATATCTTTGGTTCAAACATATGAAGAAAATAATAGTACCGATTGCGTTTTTCATTTTGTCTGCCACGGCAGGAAAAGCCCAAACCATCATTCCAGCTCAATACCAGGAGTTAGTTAAAAAGCTTGTTGCCAGCCTCCCTAAGGAGAATCAATCATTAAACAATTCCTCAGCCAATCAATCTGAAAGTTTAATCGACTTTGCCAAAAGCATGTTAGGTATCCCCTATCGTTATGCAACCAGTAACCCAAAGGTAGGCTTTGATTGTTCAGGCTTTGTGAGTTATGTATTTAGTAACTTTGGTTTTAAGGTGCCGCGCTCCTCACGGGAATTTAGTGCTACAGGCAAAGAAACCAGTTTAGAAAACGCAAAGGTTGGAGATGTACTTATTTTCACCGGAAGTAATTCGAGAATAAGAAGAATCGGCCATGTTGGGATTGTCTATTCGATTGATGAAAACGGGATCAGGTTTATTCATGCTTCTTCAGGTAAAGCACATGGGGTAACCATTACCGATTTCAATGACCATTATAAGGCCCGTTTCATGAAAATCGTGAGTATTATTTAACTTATTTTTTATATTTCCACATTCTTGTTTTACCTTCTGCAAGCCATTCTAATGTGGTATTGAGTCGCTTTTGTTTAGTTGCCTCTGTTTTCGCTTCCTCGAGCCACACTACATAATCCTTTTTATTGGATAAGCTAAAATTCTGAAATATGGCCAGTGCTTTAGGATCATCTTTTAATGCATCCATAAAATATCCGGGTATAATCAGTTCTTTTTGTACTGTCGATTTTGGTTTTGCAGGTAACTTTACATTATCCTCATTTAATTTAATGGCCTGTTGTATGTAAGCAATCAGGATCTCATCAGGAGGCAGATCTTCCAAAGTGGTTATTTTCCCTAACAAACCCATTGCCTCAGAACGTTCTTTAAAAATACCATAATGGTCCTCCATGAGCGATCCCTTCCAAAAGCCAAATGCACAATGATGCTTAAAGGATGCCATATGGCAAACTGTGCCTTTGAAATCAAAAAATGGCATACTCCATTTTATTTTCTCTTCAATTCGTGCATCGGCCTTATGAACCAGATTTCTTAAATGATCTAAAATAGGAATTGCAAATTCTGCCGAATTAACGATGTACTGATCTACCTGAACAATTGTATGCATAGTTTAAAAAATTACTTTAATAAATTTAAAGTAAAACAACCTTTAAAGCAAGTTCCACTTCTCCATGATGGAGAAACTTTTTTGCCAGTTCGTGTAGTTCTCTTTCCCGGTTAGTGGCATCACCTATTGTTGCATCAAGCACTTCTTTTACTTCAGCATGGGTACAGATCAGATCAATTTCTTCTTCGCCCGGCAAATGTTCAACATTTCCCAGCATGCCCAGGTCATTGCCGGATAATACTTTAGAAAAACGAACCGAATGTGGTAAACCGTCTACCCCGATACCCAGTTTGGCAAGGGGTTTTGCCACTTTAAACAAATTGTCGTTGGTAACCCTGCAGTACCAATCACCACCTAAACGGGCTACAAGATCGATTTTATGCTGGTCAATCCTGCCATGCTCATCTAAAATGGCTTCATTAATATGGATCACTTTTATTTCAGCCAGAATCAGGTTTCCTGCACCATGCTTATCCCCCAACGAAATCACCTCATTTACCACACATTCGAACTGTACCGGAGCTTCTGCAACTCTTGGCGGCCGAACCTGATGAGATTTTAACATGGTGAAGCCCGCTTTCTCGAATTCGTTTACACCTTTAGCATATTCTGTACTGGCTAAACTCATTTGCTGCACCATATTGTAGTTTACAATGTTAATCACGCATTCTTTAACCTGCAGTACATTTTCCAGGCTATGTTTAGTGGTATTATCACGTACCCTCCTCGACGGGGAAAAAATACAGATAGGTGGATTTGTACTAAACATATTAAAGAAACTGAAGGGGCTCAAATTTATATTTCCTTCGGTATCAATAGTTGAGGCAAAACAGATCGGCCGCGGAGCGATAGCATATTGCAAATAATTTTGCAACTCTACGGGCGTTAAATCGGAGGTGTTTAAAGTTAGCACAGGTAGTTAATTTTGCTGTTTGAAAGGATTAAATGGAGATTAAAACTTTAAGGGGTCGTCATTTCGAGCGAAGTGAAACGTAGTCGAGAAATCTATCATAGATCTCTCCATTGCGCTGTGCTTCAGTCGAGATGACGACTTTTCTATTATATTTTTCATGATAACATCTAATAGAAAAGATCATGAAATGAATTCAGAACTAGGGCCATATCGTTCAAGCGAGGATGATTAAACAAAAACCGTAAAGAATCGTTATTTCTTCAACGCCAGGATCGAAAAATCCGTATCAGCCTTCGTAATCGTATTGGTCAAAGCACCGAGCCCTGTTATTTCCATCTCCACCACATCACCTGGCTGTAACCATTGCACTTTATAATTTGGATCGTTAAGTAAACCCGTACCGTTCAACTCTAAGAAACAACCTGTACCCACGGTTCCTGAGCCGATCACATCGCCTGGAAGAATATCTACCCCATAAGCACAACGTTCTATAATTTCAGCAAAAGTCCAGTCCATATCTGCGGCATTTCCTTTTGAAACTTCGATTCCATTTACCCTGCAGGTCATTTTAAGATCGTACGCATTACCCACATGTCCTTCTTTAGGTGCCACTTTATACTGCAGTAATTCATCAGGCGTTACCAACCACGGACCAATTACAGTTGAAAAGTCTTTTCCTTTTGCAGGGCCTAAATTCAGCAGCATCTCTTCCATCTGCAAGGTACGGGCACTCATATCATTCATCACCATATAACCGGCAATGTATTCATCAGCCTCAGCAGCTTTAATATTTCTACCTTTTTTACCAATAACAATGGCAACTTCCAATTCGAAATCCAGTTTATCAAAATGGTCCGGCATACACTCAATGTCACCAGTGCCCTGAATAGCATTGTGATTGGTGAAATAAAAGATCGGGTATTCATCAAATTGAGAGATCATATCAACCTTTCTGTTTCTGCGTGCCGCAGCAACATGCTGCCTGAAAGCGTATCCATCGCGACAGCTGGTCGGATGTGGAACAGGGGCCAAAAGCTCGTAAAAAATCTCTTCTTTAGCAGCTAAACTTCCATCTTTAATCTGATCGTCTATTCTTTTTGCTCTTTCCATTAACACTTCTCCACCTTGCAAAAACGTACTCATATTATCCGGAAGCAATTTATCGCAGCTATTTAAATTATAAATATGTCCGTTGATAAATACACCAAGATGCTCCCTGTCTTCAGTTTTATAGGATACTAGTTTCATATATGATTTGGTTAAATACGCGGTAAAGCTAAGAAATTAGGCCATTCAAAATAAAACTTAAGCGTTATTATTTTAACACAGTATATTTTTGAAGGCTCGATTTAATTAAAGGAAAATCTTTGGCCTGGAGTGCTTTATAGTGTTTTTTGTTGGAGAGTAATCCACCAATCAATAATCCACCCGATACCCCTACAGGTACGCCTGCAGCAATAAGCACCACCGATTCTACCAATTTATCACTTTTGGCGGCCAACGCAAAAAATGTTAAACCTCCGGCAAGGGCAAGTGGTACAGCAATTCCTTTGCGGTGTATGTATAACGCACTGATGCTGTCGGCGCTTAATTTTAAAGTATCCTTCCGGTTTCTGATAATAGTTAAACCATCATCGGCAGCAGCGTAAAAAGAACCTCTTATTGCATTTCCGCTTCGGTCTACAACCCTGATCGTGTACTTGCTCTTTTGTTGTGCAAAAGTGTTAGCGCTTAAGGCTAAAAAAATCAAACATGTAAAAATAAATTTCATTGGGGATGATCGTATAGTAAGTAATTAAAGGTAATTAAAATTTCAACTTTTAAATAAAATACTTACCTTAGTACCATTAAAACCATGATCTTAAAAGCATTACATATTGATTTGGTAAACGACGCTATTGCTGCGCGTCGCTACAAGATGCTGTCCAAGCTGATCATGGCGCAATATTCTCTGTAATTTTCTTTCACCCTTCTTCTTTAATTGAAACGCATTAACGTTTTAATTGTTAATTCATTAGGATTTTTTCTTTCTAACCATAACATTATTTAATTATGCCTGTTTATCATAAATTGGGGCAGATTCCAGCTAAACGTCACACGGTTTTTCGTAAGCCTGATGGGAATCTGTATGCCGAAGAATTGGTATCAACCGAAGGTTTTTCGAGTTTATATTCGTTGGTGTATCATTGTCATCCGCCAACCATCGTAAAACATTTAGGCGAAGCCTATAGTGTTGAGCCCAAAATTGCCCGCGAAAAACACCTGAAACACACGAGTTTAATCGGTTTTAATATTAAACCCGAAGATGATTTTTTAAAAAGCAGAAAAGCCGTTCTGGTAAATAGCGACCTGCATATTGTTTTGGCGGCGCCGAGAAAATCGATGACCGATTATTTCTACAAAAACAGCCAGGCCGACGAGATGATCTTTGTACATGAAGGTTCCGGAAAGCTGAAAACAGGCTTTGGAGAAATTAAATTTGCCTATGGCGATTACCTCATCATCCCAAGGGGAACCATTTACCAGATGGAGTTTGATACCGAACAAAACAGGCTGTTCATTGTAGAGAGTTTTAGTCCGCTGAGGCCACCAAAAAGATATTTAAACCAATTCGGGCAGTTAATGGAACATTCACCCTATTGTGAACGCGATTTAAGATTACCCGAAAACCTGCAAACGCATGATGAGTATGGCGACTTTAAAGTGTTGATTAAAAAACAGGGGTTAATTTACCCATATACCTATGGTACACATCCCTTTGATTATGTAGGCTGGGATGGTTATCACTACCCGTATGCCTTCTCTATTCACGATTTTGAACCGATAACAGGCCGTTTGCACCAACCACCTCCGGTTCACCAAACTTTCGAAGGACATAATTTTGTAGTTTGTTCTTTTGTTCCACGCAAATACGATTATCATCCTGATTCTATTCCGGCACCCTATAACCATAGCAATGTAGATAGCGATGAAGTGCTTTATTATGTTGATGGTGATTTTATGAGCCGCAAGAGTGTAGTTAAAGGGCAGATTACCTTACACCCGGGTGGTATTCCGCATGGGCCGCATCCGGGTACCGTAGAAAAATCGATCGGCAAAGAAAAAACCGACGAACTGGCGGTAATGATCGATCCTTTTAAACCTTTAATGCTTACACAGGATGCCCTGGATATTGAAGATGAAAATTACCACAAAAGCTGGCAGGAGGGATAGTTGGGAGTCTTGAGTCTAAAGTCCTTAGGCGGAAGTCGGGGGACCGGGGATAAAGTGCAAAGGAAATAAATGGCAAGCAATCATTCAACATCAGACCTTAAAACATCCAACCTTTACAACATTACAACTTTACAACATTCAACCTTCCAACATTTAACAAAAACATATCACATCCGACTTCGGACCTCCGACCTCGGACTTAACAACAACAATAAATGGAAACACAAACATTCGCAGAAAAAATATCAAAAGCACCAGATTTCCTGCCTATTAACGGAACAGATTATATCGAATTTTATGTAGGTAACGCTAAACAGGCGGCTCACTATTACAAAACCGCATTTGGGTTTCAAAGTTTGGCTTATGCCGGACCAGAGACTGGCGTACGCGACAGATCATCGTACGTATTGCAGCAAGGAAAAATCAGGCTAATCTTAACCACCGCACTAAAGTCAGATCATCCCATATCGGAACACGTAAAAAAACATGGAGACGGCGTAAAGGTATTAGCGCTTTGGGTAGACGATGCTTACAGTGCCTACGAAGAAACTACAAAACGCGGCGCCAAACCCTACCTGGCTCCTCAAACTTTAACTGATGAAAATGGTGAGGTGAGGATGAGTGGTATTTATACTTATGGCGAAACCGTACACATGTTTATTGAGCGTAAAAATTATAACGGAACCTTTATGCCGGGTTACCGCGTGTGGGAAAGCGATTATCAACCTGCCGATGCCGGCCTTTTATATATCGACCATTGTGTTGGTAATGTAGGCTGGAACCGCATGAACGAAGCCGTACAATGGTATGAGGATGTAATGGGCTTCGTCAATATTCTATCTTTTGATGATAAGCAGATCAACACTGAATATTCTGCTTTGATGAGTAAGGTGATGAGTAATGGAAACGGCTATTCGAAATTCCCGATTAATGAACCTGCTGAAGGCAAAAAGAAATCGCAGATCGAAGAATACCTGGAATATTATGAGGGTGAAGGCGTTCAGCACATTGCTGTTGCCACTAAAGATATTGTTAAAACCGTTAAAGAATTAAAATCACGGGGTGTAGAATTTTTAAGCGCTCCTCCAGAGGCTTATTATGATATGATGCCACAGCGTGTGGGTAAAATTGATGAAGAGATATCGCTACTGGAAAGCCTGGGGATTTTGGTAGATTGTGATGAAGAAGGGTATTTGCTGCAGATTTTCACTAAACCAGTTGAAGACCGTCCTACCCTTTTCTTCGAAATTATTCAGCGTAAAGGTGCACAAAGCTTTGGTGCCGGTAATTTTAAAGCCTTATTTGAATCTTTAGAGCGTGAGCAGGAATTAAGGGGGAATTTATAATAATTCCGTCATCTCGAGCGGAGTGCAACGTAGTCGAGAGACCTGTTTATATAGATCTCTCCATTCCGCTTCGCTTCAGTCGAGATGACGTTTTATGGGATTCTGCACATTGGTCAGATGATAGATTTTATGTTACAAAACTTCTCCCAAATGTTTATAATTCGATTTTATAGTATCCATAACCTCGCTCATTTTTCCACCCAGCATTAACCTGGCCATCGATTCTGTCATGCCTTTTATTTGGGCCCATTCTATTTTCGGAGGCATGGCTAAAGCGTTGGGATTGGTCATGATATTCAATAAAACAGGGCCCGTTTCACTAAGTGCATGTCCTATGGCTGTTTCTACTTCTTCCGGTTTAGATACCGTTATTCCTTTAAAGCCCATGGCCTGGGCTACCAGTGCAAAATCGGGATTAATCATATCCGTCTCGTTATCCGGTAATCCATCAACTTCCATTTCCAGCTTAACCATTCCTAAAGCCCTGTTGTTAAAAACGATTAGCTTTACTGGAAGATTATATTGTTTGATGGTCGCCAGATCGCCCAGGAGCATAGACAAACCACCATCGCCACAAAGGGCGATCACCTGTTTTTCAGGGTGTGCCAGGGCAGCACCTATAGCCATGGGCATGGCGTTTGCCATCGAGCCATGGTTAAAAGAACCGAGCATTTTGCGCTCGCCCGTACCATCAATAAAACGTGCGCCCCAAACACAACACATACCCGTATCAACAGTAAAGATAGCATCACGTGAAGCTAATTTATTGAGGGTTTCGGCAACAAATTCAGGTTGAATCTTATTTTCTTCCCCCCGATCGTTTACATAAACTTGTTGTCTTTCTTTAACCTTTTGATAGAACTCGAGTTGTGCTTTCAGGAAATTTTCATCCTTCTTCTCTTCTAAAAGAGGTAATAGTGCTTTAACAGAATCAGTTATATTTCCGCATAAACCCATCGTTAGTTTTGCTCTCCTGCCCAGTCTTTCCGGTCTTTCGTCGATCTGGATAATCTTGTTTTTTTCGGGCATAAAATTCACATACGGAAAATCTGTTCCCAATAATACCACTACATCAGCTTCGTGCATGGCATGGTAACCTGATGGCTGACCTAAAAGACCGGTCATGCCAACTTCGTAAGGATTATTATATTGAATGCCCATTTTACCCCGGAATGAAAATCCTACAGGTGCTTTTAATTTAGCGGCAAGTGCAACTATTTCATCATGTGCTTCAGCCGCACCTATTCCACAATAGAGCATAATTCTCTTTTCACTGTTCAGTAACGCCGCCAAACCCAGCAATTCCTGATCGGAAGGGCGAATAACCGGCTTATTATTAAACAGTCGCATGGAAGTTACACTTTCTACAGCATCCATCTCGGCCACATCGCCCGGCAGTCCAAA
>JGI24806J26614_1000093_pt1 | contig 17852 bp, 19 predicted proteins | sample Kansoi200umMDA_FD_26614 | JGI IMG/M metagenome (IMG submission 26614)
CAACATGGCAATCTTCAACCTGCCTTTTAGAAAGGAAACTGCCCATATCCAAAAAGGGAAAAACAAATAAATGACCCATTCAACACTTAATGACCAAAGCATACCAGATATGGTTTGTCGGAAATACCGTTGTCTATCTATTTGTGGAAGCCTTTACTAGCTACCGTTTCGAACATTACATTTTCGTCCTCTTGCTGGCGGGATGCGGTGCCAAAGTACTCCTGGATAGATATGGAAATGCCGCTACTGCAAAACCTGAATTATTATAATGGAGATCAAGGAAATCAAATCGCTGACAGGCATTCGCGGGATTGCTGCGCTGTATGTGGTGTTCTTCCATATTTTTTTGATTGGTGAACAAAAATCGATGCCGTCAGGATTGTGGAGGCATTTCGTGGATCATGGTTATCTCGCCGTGGATTTGTTTTTTATACTGAGCGGATTTGTACTGACATTGAATTCTACGCGGAATTTTAAGGATGGGGTGACGATAGCTAACTTTAAGAAGTTCATGTCGAAACGTTTTGCCAGGCTTTATCCAGCTTATGTCATCATACTGATTATTTCTTTTGTTTTTATAAAAGACTTTCACTCGATCGCTATAAGTGCGGTCTCGTCATTTTTCCTGCTGTCGATATTTTCGCCACAACCCCAAATATCTGGTGTGCTTTGGTCATTAAGTGTTGAATGGGTCATTTATTTGTTTTTCCCTTTTTGGATATGGGCAGTTTCCTTTCTAAAAGGCAGGTTGAAGATTGCCATGTTGTTTCTGATATTTCTAACTTCTTATGGATTGTTGTATTATCAGTTTTCAGACAGCTATCTGGTTGTTGGAAGGGTTTCTTTTCCCTATGCGCTATTTCGTGGAATTGGCTCATATGCCTTGGGCATCATGATCTTTCACATCAATTTCAGTAAAAAATACTATTGGATGAGCGATGTGCTTTTTACTGCGATCGTCGCCTGCCTCTGTATTTACAAACTCGACATTCTCATAGTTTTCTTGTATGCGATGCTGATCAAGAATTTATCCGTTGAGGAAAAAAGTTTCTTTTCGAGATATTGTTCAGGCGCTGTCGGTTACTGGCTGGGATTGATCTCATATTCACTATACCTGATCCATATTCCAGTACTTTCTTTAATGAAGACCAGTTTCCCTGGGTTTAAGCAAAGCAATCATGGGTTATTTGTTTTGGTATCATTGGCAGTATTGCTTTTGCTTTCCACTTTGTATCATAAATTTATTGAACTGCCACTAAGCTCATATTTCAGGAAGAAAATGACGAAATCTGAAAAGCCGAACCTTGCCCAATTGGATTAGCATTCTTGCATTGCTTTTTTTATATCTTTAGCCAAACCAAACCAAACCGATGGAAAACCAACAAGAAGATTTTAAAAGAGAACTCGGATTATTAGATGGAACCATGCTTGTCGTAGGTTCAATGATCGGATCCGGGATATTTATTGTAAGTTCTGATATGGTGCGCCAGGTAGGTTCTGCCGGCTGGCTTATTCTCATTTGGGCGATCACCGGAATTGCAACTGTGATAGCCGCCGTAAGTTACGGCGAACTAAGTGCGATGTTTCCAAAAGCAGGCGGGCAATATGTCTACCTTAAAGAAGCATACGGAAAACTGATCGCATTTCTCTATGGATGGAGCTTTTTCGCAGTCATCCAAACGGGAACGATCGCCGCAGTCGGTGTGGCATTTTCGAAATTTGCAGCATATCTATTTGAACCGTTCAGCGAAGATAATATTTTAGTTACCGCAGGTGCATTCCAACTGAGCGCAGCCCAAATCGTTTCAATAATTACTATTATCTTACTGACTTATCTGAACAGCCGGGGTGTAAAAAACAGTAAGATCCTCCAAACCGTACTGACAATCATCAAAATACTGTCGCTTCTTGGCTTAATCGTTTTTGGATTGCTGCTTGCCGCGAAAGCTGATGTTTGGGATGCCAACTGGACCAACGCGTGGACATCCAGGAATTTGAATACAGATACAGGTACGTGGCTTCCCATTAGTGGAACAGCATTAATTACCGGAATTTCTGCCGCATTGGTTGGTTCATTGTTTTCGAGTGACGCGTGGAATGGCGTAACCTTTATTGCGGGTGAAATCAAGAACCCAAAACGCAATGTGGGATTAAGCCTTTTTCTCGGAACATTGATCGTGAGCATTATTTATGTATTGGCGAATGTCATGTATCTGGCGGTCGTGCCGCTGGAGGAAATTGCCACTGCCAAATCTGACCGGGTGGCTGTTGTGGCTTCACAATATATTTTTGGAAACATTGGAACATTGATCATAGCCGTGATGATTATGATTTCGACTTTTGCATGCAATAACGGACTCATTATGGCCGGTGCGCGTGTTTATTATACGATGGCAAAAGATGGTCTGTTTTTTAAACAGGCGGCCACTTTAAATTATGCAAGTGTTCCGGCGTGGGCTTTATGGGCGCAGTGTATTTGGGCTTCGGCGTTGTGTTTGACAGGGAAATATGGCGCACTGCTTGACTTCGTGGTCATTATCGTTTTGATATTTTATATTCTTACGATTTATGGAATTTTCAAATTAAGAAAATCAATGCCTGATGTGGAACGGCCTTATAAGGCTTTTGGTTATCCATTCCTTCCGATGCTGTATATTTTGTTTGCATCTGCGCTTTCAATTGCGTTGCTGATCACAAAAACGGATACTTGTGGCTGGGGCGTTTTGATCATGCTCATCGGTATTCCGGTTTATTATATGACAAAGCCCAAACCATTGCAGGAAGCCTAGCCCTGATAGAAGCGGTATCCTTTTTTAACGCTGAGTTCACGAAGTGGGAAAAAAGATATAGCGGATAGCAGGATATTGCTCCTGAAGTTACACCAAATGCTTAGCGATAAGGACGATTTGCCCGAGATGATAGGCATCGTGCTGGATAATCCCATGAATGTGCTCGTAATGAGTATGCCCGTTTGCCGGATAAACGTCCGACAGGTTTTCGAAATGCATTTGGGATAGGAAACTTATCCACTCGTCCTGCGATAATTCAAGTTGTCTCAAAGTCTCTTGCCATGCCTGTTCACTGGTATCGGCTACCGGCAAAAAATAATTATGCTCAGGAGATATTATCGTGACGTTGTTGACGCGCTGTAAAACATTCCTCCGCCAGTCGATTAAATGGTTTGTAATTTCCCATATTGAATTAATTCCGTCGTGTTTTATCGCGGCTTTTTCAGCTGCGATTGCCGAGAGCGTACCTTTAAGGGTGATATCAAGCCACGGATTTCCATTATATAAGTTTGAAAATAGCGATGAAATACGTTTTGTTTCTTCCATTATGGTTTGTTCATTTGAATTTTATCATGAATTGAAACAGTCTCGCTAACTGCCGCCGATCCCCACCAGATATAAGACTCCGAATCGAGAAGTTTTTCCTTTATTGCAGGGTCGGTTTGCAGCAAAGCCTCAGCTTCGGCAATCGTCTTGACATTCAGGATGAATATGCCACGGTAACTTTTGTCGTTCTTGCCTAACGGTCCGGCCAAAACCAGTTTTCCTTCTTTAGCGAGACGTCCGATGTTTTCCATATGGCCGGCGAACAGTTTGTCGGTAGTTGCTTTATCAGTTGTTGTATTGGAACCGGTTTTCAAAATCACCAGAACATACTGCTTCATCCCGTTCTCGTTTCCACCCAATCTATCCGCAAGCGCTTTATCGTAATTCGGGTTGGTTTGTGAAATGCCTGCGGTTGAAACTGCAGCAAGCAAAAGCGTAACGAAGAGTTTCATAATTTTAGTTTGTAATAAATATAAAAAAAAATCCGCTGGGAGCGGATTTTAATTTGAATGCTAGTAGTAAGTGTATCGCCTTACTTTCGAAATGTATTTTGCGAGGCGGATCACCTGGTGGCTGTAGCCATATTCGTTATCATACCAAACATATAGCACGATATTTTTTCCGTCACCGGAAACGATCGTTGCATTGCTGTCGTAGATTGAAGGCGCAGAAGTGCCCACGATGTCGGACGATACCAATTCATTATTCAATGAATATTTGATCTGCTCTACAAGTTCACCCTCCAGCGCATATTTTTTCATGATCGAGTTCACTTCCTCAACCGTTGTGGTTTTCGATACTTCAAGATTCAAAACCACAAGTGAACCGTTTGGCACAGGGACGCGGATGGCGTTCGAAGTCAGCTTTCCGGCAAGAGATGGCAATGCTTTGGCAACGGCGCTTCCGGCACCCGTTTCGGTAATCACCATGTTGAGTGCGGCAGCACGGCCACGACGATATTTTTTGTGCATGTTATCTACCAAATTCTGGTCATTGGTATAAGCGTGGATCGTTTCCAAGTGCCCTTTGACAACTCCCAGCGTATCTTCGACAGCTTTCAGGATTGGTGTAATGGCATTTGTCGTACAGGAAGCGGCAGAGAAAATATCCACATCGTCAGGGTTGTGATCGTTCTGGTTGACACCGTGTACGATGTTTGGAACTCCTTTTCCGGGTGCGGTCAGCAATACTTTATTGACACCATTTGAAGTCAGGTGGCGCTCCAACGCTTCTTTTGTTGTGAATGCACCGGTATTGTCTATCACCAATGCTTCGTTGATTCCGAATTTGGTATAATCGATATCTTCCGGACCGTTTGCTGTGATCATATGGACAGTAGTTCCGTTGATGATCAACGCATTATTCTCCGGATCGGCTACCACCGAACCCTGGAAATCCCCATGGATCGAATCATAGCGAAGCAGCGACGCCCTTTTTTCAAGACTGACTGCGTCATTTTTATCACGGGTTACAATGGCGCGAAGGCGAAGCTGGTTGCCACGGCCGGTTTTCGACATAAGCTCACGGGCGAGCAAGCGTCCGATACGCCCGAATCCGTAAAGCACAACATCTTTCGGTTTGTTGTTCTTGAAATCTTTGGCATTGCGTAATTTGTCGAGTACGAAAGAGGTGGCATCGTTGTATTTTTCGTCTTCTAGGAAATATTCGTATGTCAGTTTTCCAATATCAAGTTTTGCGGGTGGGAGATCGAGTGAGAGGATTGCCCTTGCGATTTCAACCGAATCAAAAATGGTAATCGGCTTTCCGACAAACTCGCCGGCATATTCGTGAAGATTGATGATTTCGCTGACATTGCGGTCGATGAGCTGGTTTCTGAAAAGTACCATTTCAATGGCTTTATCATACCATAGGTCACTGATGATTTTAATGAATTCAACTCCTGCGCGGCGCCTGTCGGCCTGAAATGCGAGTTCTTTCTCGTAAGTGTGGATCATTTTGTAGGTAGTTAGTTGTTTTGTGTTTCGTGGTGCAAAAGTATAGATTTCAATCGTTTTCGTAAAATATTTTAGCAAAGATTAATAAATAAAAAAGCCGGCTTTTAGACCGGCTTTTAATTACAATATCGCAAATTATAAAATGACCCTCAGGATCTGGCCTGATTTATTGATCATCTCAATTCTGATGCTTTGGTTTTCATCTTTATTGTTGAGAATCCTTGAAACAGTTTCAACATCGGTCGCTTTGACATTGTCGACGCTTAAAATGATATTACCTTTCAATTCATCTGCATAAGGCGCCAGGTTTTCATTGGTGATGTCCTTTATCTTAACTCCATAATCCAGTTTGTACCTTCTTTTATCGGCGCTGTCGAGGTTCTCCAATTCAAGTCCTTTGAACTCCGTACTGACAAATTCATTTTTACTCAATGTCACAGGAACTGAACGTGTTTTTCCATCTCGGATGTAGGTCACTTCAACCTTATCATTCGGACGTTTCGTATTGATCACGCCGGCAAGGTCTGAATAAGTTGAAATTGGGTGGTTGTCAAGCTTAACGATGATATCGCCTTTAGTCAGTCCCGCTTTTTCAGCCCCGGAATCTTTAGTAACCTTGTTGATATAGAAACCGTCAGTTTCACTGATGCCAAGTTCTTTAGATGCTGCACTGTTGAGTTCGCCGCCTTCAACACCAAGGATTCCCCTTTGTACATTTCCGAATTCCATGATGTCCTCAATAATTTTTCTGGTAATATTTGAAGGAACGGCAAATGAGTAACCTACATAAGAACCTGTCATCGATGAGATCATGGTATTGATTCCGATCAGTTCACCATTGGTATTGACCAAAGCACCACCACTGTTTCCAGGATTTACTGCTGCATCGGTTTGGATGAAAGACTGGATTCCCGTGCTGTCAAGATTTCGCGCTTTCGCGGAAACGATTCCGGCTGTGACGGTTGAATTTAAATTATATGGATTTCCGATCGCAAGCACCCATTCGCCCACTTTTACATTGTCGGAATCAGCGAAAGCGGTGTAAGGCAGCTTTTGGTCGGCATCGATCTTCAACAATGCGATGTCCATTTTTGAATCGGTACCGATTAATTTGGCTTTGTATGTTTTCTTGTTATTAAGTGTAATTTCAATATCCGAAGCATCCTTCACCACATGGTTATTCGTTACGATATACCCATCTTCTGAAATGATGACACCCGAACCTGTACCAATTTGTTCCTGCTGTTGTCCGCCTCTGTAACCGTAAAAGAATTCCATCATTGGGTTGTTGATCGTACGATATGATACATTCTTCACGTGTACGACATAATGCACGGCTTTCTCGGCTGCTTCGGTGAAGTCGAGAAGTTCACCCGATAATCCCACTGGTCTTGCATAAGAAGCTGCGGGCGCACTGGTAATAATTCCATTTTTGTTACTTGAAAAAAATCCGTCATCCTCCAGGAACTTATATGCTCCCAGAGTCGTGGCACCGCTTAGCAATGACACTAAAAATAAGTTTGAAAATTTTTTCATTGTATTCAATTTTAATTTGTTGAACGTAAAAATATATACATTATTTTTTTTCGAAATCGTGTTTAACGTGCGTTTAACAATCCGCTTGTTTCCTTATATTCGTACCTTAAAAGGAGATTCACAAATATGGATATTGAATTCCAAAAATACCATGGCACGGGAAACGATTTCATCATGATCGATAACCGCGGCGGCGCTTTCCCCAAAAAAGATACCAAGCTGATCGAGAAGCTGTGCGACCGCAGATTTGGCATTGGTGGCGATGGTTTGATCCTCTTGGAAGATGACAAAACTGCAGATTTCCGGATGGTATATTACAATTCGGATGGAAACGAAAGCACGATGTGCGGAAATGGAGGAAGGTGCATTGTCGCGTTTGCAAAAAAACTTGGTGTCATCAGTTCTAATTCCGAGTTTCTGGCAATTGACGGAATGCATTCAGCAACGGAAACTAGCGAAGGAAATATCAGGCTTCGCATGAAAGATGTAAATACGATCCAAATCCATCCTAACTATATTTTTATGGATACCGGATCGCCACACCATGTTGAATTTACGGATAACCTTCGGGAAATAGATATCATACAGTTGGGTTCAGAAATCCGCTACGGCGATTTGTATGGAGCGGCAGGGAGCAATGTCAATTTCGTTGAGCAGGCCGGACCTGACATTTTTTCAGTTCGCACCTACGAACGGGGCGTTGAAGATGAAACCTTATCATGCGGAACCGGGGCTGTAGCCGTTGCAATTGCGGCTCACGCATTAAGAAAGACAACTTCGCATTCGATTCAGGTAAATGTGGAAGGAGGGAAGCTTCAGGTGGAATTTACGATGGAAGATGGCCAATATAAAAATGTATTCCTGATTGGCCCTGCGGCATTCGTATTTAACGGAACAATAGATTTGGAACAATGGCAACATTAAAGGGACAAACCATTTATTTGCGGGCCCTCGAACCTGAAGACCTCGATTTCATCCATGAGGTGGAGAACGATGAGGAAATTTGGGAAGCGAGCAATACACAAACCCCTTACAGCCGTTTCCTGATCAAACAATACTTGGAAAATGCGCATCAGGATATTTATGAAGCAAAGCAGTTAAGGCTTGCCATATGCCTGGGCGAAAGCTTTCCTGCAGTTGGATTGATCGATCTGTTCGAATATGATCCGCGAAACAATAGGGCAGGCGTGGGTATCATTATTAAAAGCAAAGCCGACCGTAATAAAGGTATAGGATCGGAAGCGTTGCAGCTTGTGATCAAATATGCTTTCACAAAATTGAACCTGCACCAGCTTTTCGCAAATATCGACTCAGCCAATAACGCGAGCGAGACACTTTTCACTAATTTTGGATTTGAAAAAGTCGGCGTCAAAAAGGAATGGAATCTCATTAATGGCCGTTACAGGGACGAAGCGATCTATCAATTAATCAATCATCAATCAACTTAATCTACTGTTTTGAAATTAAAAAAACCTGCGGTCATTGTTGCCGCCATCATTGGACTGGGAATTCTTATTTACGGGGTAATTTTATATCGCGACATTTTCTCGGGCAACACCAACTTCAAGGAAAAAGAAATGTATGTCAACATCCCGACAAATTCCACTTATGAAGATGTGAAAAAAATCCTCATGCCATTAGTTGATGATATTGCCAAATTCGAAACCGTCGCCGATAAAAAATCCTATCCCGAAAACATCAAAGCGGGCCGTTTTCTTTTAAAAAGGGGAATGAACAGCAACGAAATTGTCAACGCACTTCGCCAGAACATCCCTGTGCAACTAGCGTTCAACAATCAGGAAAGGCTAGAAGATTTTGCAGGTCGCATCGGTTCACAAATTGAGGCCGACAGCGCTTCTTTGATGAAATCGTTCAAGGACCCGAAGTTTTTGCAGGAGCATGATTTTACAGAGACGAATGTACTGTGCATGTTCATTCCCAATTCTTATGAGTTTTACTGGAACACCTCAGCTGACAAGTTCCGGGACAAAATGCTGGACGAATACAAAAAATTTTGGAATACGGAGCGTCGGGCCAAAGCCGAAAAACAGAATCTTTCCATGCTTGAAGTTTCAATATTGGCTTCAATCGTACACAAGGAAACCGTTAAAAAGGATGAGCGCCCCAAAGTGGCCGGTGTCTATTTAAACAGGCTTAAAAAAGGGATGAAACTCGAAGCCGATCCAACTGTAATCTATGCAGTCAAAAAATCGGAAAACGATTTCAATAAAGTGATCAAGCGCGTTTTATACCAGGATTTGGAAACCAATTCACCTTACAATACTTATATGTATGGTGGTTTGCCGCCAGGGCCAATTGCAATGCCCGATATTACTGCATTAGATGCGGTATTAAATCCGGAGCATCATAACTACATTTACTTTTGTGCGAGCGTGACCAATTTTGGATACCACGAATTTGCAGTGACGCCTGCACAGCATGAAGCCAACCGTAAAAAATATGTCGCCTGGATCTCAAGCCAGGGAATAAAACGATAATTTGAAATATAGACCATACATATTTTTAATTGCCCTTTTCTTTTCATTTATTGGAACAGGTCACGCGCAAAACAAATTCGAAGCTTTTTTTACTCCTGCAGACTCGTTGGATAAGTGCCGGAGAAATACGGTTATTATTGCTGAAAGCGCGGCTGCAGTAGGCGCCTTGGTTGGATTAAGCCAGGTATGGTATGCCGATTATCCGAAGTCCGCTTTCCACTTTAAAAACGACAATAGCCAATGGCTTCAAATGGATAAGGCCGGACATGTCTATGCGTCCTACCATTTGTCGCGTCTCGGCTATGAACTATTGGATTGGAGCGGTGCCAGTGAAAAGCAGAAATTGCTTTACGGTGCGGGCGCAGGATTTGTATTTTTATCAGCGGTTGAGGTTTTGGATGGCTACTCTTCCGAATGGGGTGCATCCTTAGGCGATGTGGCAGCAAATGCGGGAGGAACCTTATTGTTTGTCTCACAGGAACTTTTATGGAAAGAGCAGCGCATCACACCGAAGTTCTCGTTCCACACGACGCCTTATGCATCGGCAAGGCCAAGTGTTCTGGGAAGTACGGCTTCCGAGCAAATGCTGAAAGATTATAATGGGCAAACCTATTGGCTGTCGGTCAACCTCCATTCGTTTTTCAAGGCATCTAAAATCCCAGCTTGGCTGAATGTCGCCGTTGGTTATGGCGCCGAAGGAATGATTACCGGAGACGATGCATTCGTCAACACGGTCTTTCTTCCGGAATCGGAAAGATTCAGGCAGTATTATCTAAGTTTTGATGTCGACTTGACGCGCATCGAATCCAAATCACACTTCCTGAAAACAATATTTTCAGTTTTCAATACAATTAAGATTCCAGCTCCCACATTGGAAATCAACGGGAAAGGAACGACTAAATTCCGTGCGATTTACTTTTAGGATTTCTTTAACTTACTGATTTTCAGGCTTAGGATATTTACCGTATATTTGCACTGTAGAAATTTCCTTACGGGACAGCGTAGGAAGAAAATCTCAGTATGATTAAAAAATGGATATATTACATTTCAATTACCTTAATAGTTACCTTCATCAGTTTTGGTTTTAAGCCTTTTGAAACTGAAAACCACGATTGGTTTATAGTAGATGAAAGCGAACAAATGCTTTATCACTTTCCTTCCCAAAACCAATACGATTACAAAAGCCTCAACATTCCTTTTACCGGAAAATTCTTTATAGGATACAAAGAAGCGATTGCTTTTAAGGAATCCCAATGCAAGTATAGTAAGGTTAATACCTTCGNCTGCATGGGAAAATACCAGTTTGCACCGGAAACATTAAAGTCGATCGGGATCCATGACAGCTCTGCTTTTATGCGTAGTCCGAAATTGCAGGAAAAGGCATTTCTGACATTACTCTCCAAAAATAAATGGGAACTGAAAGATGAAATTGAAAAATATTCCGGCAAGGTCGTCGGCGGCATCCGCATCACAGAATCTGGAATCCTGGCTGCAGCGCACCTCGGTGGAGTCGGCTCTGTGAAAAAGTTCTTCAAAAGCAACGGACGACGCCAATTGCGCGATGGCTACGGAACTTCCATCAAAAGCTATATGCGGAATTTTGGGGGTTATGAAACCTCGGCAATCGTCGCGGATAGCAATGCAACAGTAAAATAAACAGCACAATCATTATAAAAAAAGCCTGTCATCTAGACGGGCTTTTTATGTTTTATGGATAATGAAAATTGCAGGCCGGTTGTGCAGGTCCACATTAGCCTTTTTCCAATCTGAAACACGCATCGTTTTGATGAATTCAGTCGGCAAGGTGATATCGGCTGCCACACAGAGATGCGTTGAAGGTTGAAGCGCCTGGAGCAGATCTTCGAGCATCTTATTATTGCGGTAAGGCGTTTCGATAAAGATCTGCGACTGGTTTTTCTCATGGGACAATTTCTCCAGATTTTTCAAGGAAGTTTTTTTCTCGCTTTTATCGATCGGAAGATAGCCATTGAATGCAAAGCTTTGCCCATTCATTCCCGAACCCATCAATGCCAATAGGATAGAAGACGGCCCTACTAACGGTACAATCTGGATTCCCTTTTCGTGCGCAATTTTTACGATCGCCGCGCCCGGATCTGCAATACCCGGACAGCCGGCCTCTGACATCAGTCCGACATTTCTCCCTTCAAGGCAAGGCTGGATCATCTTATTGTGTTCGGAAATTTCAGTGTGTTTGTTCAGCGTACTGATTTGTAGTTGCGATTGTACTTTTTCCGGATTGATTCCCTTAATGAACTTCCGTGCAGTCTTTTCATTCTCGACAATATAATCATTAATGAAGTGTACGGCACGCTTTACCGTTTGTGGAAGCACGTCCATTGGATCGACTTCGCCAAGTGTGGTGGGAATCAGGTAAAGTTTGCCTAAATAGGTAAAGGGCTTCATGGATGTTTCGCGATCAGCTTTTCAGCGATGTGTTCACACGCCTGGTCGAGCATGTTGTAAACGGTTTCAAAACCATTCGGCATTCCGAAATAGGGATCCGGGACATCAACTTTTTCTCCAGGAAACAACTCGTCAAGGATCATTTTAACCTTACTTCTTTGCTCGTCCGTTTTGGCGAGTTTAACGACATCGTCATAATTGCTGCTGTCCATGACATAAATATATTCGAATGTGTCAAAATCAGCCGCGCTGAAAAGTCGGCCTTTCTGGCAACTGATGTCGAGTCCGTTTCTTGATGCAATGTCAATGGACCTCGGATCGGGCTGCTTGCCCACATGCCAATGCCCGGTTCCGGCAGAATCGACCACGAATTTATCTTTTGGAAGTTTGGAAGCCAACAATCCTTCGGCCAAAGGCGACCGGCAGATATTTCCCAGGCAGACCATTAAGATTTTTACAGGCATAATGCGGTTTTCGCGATGCTACAAAGAAAGTTTTTTATGGATATCGTCAACGAATTTCTTGAATTGCTTATCCGTCGATACGAGGTTGTCTACCGTTTTGCAGGCATGCAATACCGTGGCGTGGTCACGGTCACCAATTTGTGAACCGATATTCGCCAATGAAGCTTTCGTGAATTTCTTCGCAAAAAACATTGCCAATTGGCGGGCCTGGACCACATGGCGCTTTCTTGTTTTAGATTGCAATGTGTCAAGATCCAATTGGAAATAATCGGACACCACTTTTTGGATGTAATCGATCGAGATTTCGCGTTTGATATTCTTCACGAATTTCTCCACAACGTGTTTCGCAAGGTCGATAGTGACTTCCTTTTTGTTGAAAGAAGACTGGGCAATCAATGAAATGATGGCACCTTCCAGTTCCCTGACATTCGATTTGATGTTACGCGCAACATATTCAATGATATCATCCGGCATGTCTACACCGTCGCGGTACAATATGTTTTTTAAGATTGAAATTCGAGTTTCATAATCTGGCTGATGCAATTCCGCAGACAATCCCCATTTAAATCTGGAAAGCAATCGCTGCTCAATATCCTGCATGTCAACCGGCGCTTTGTCGGAAGTTAGGATCACCTGTTTCCCGTTTTGGTGCAGGTAATTGAAGATGTGAAAGAATACGTCTTGCGTTCCCGACTTTCCTGAAAGGAACTGCACATCGTCAATGATCAACACATCGATCAATTGGTAGAAATGAATAAAATCATTCCTGTTATTTTTCTTGACCGAATCGATATATTGCTGGGTGAAAATTTCCGCTGAAATATACAGTACGGTTTTTTCCGGATATTTGTCTTTTATCTCAACACCGATGGCATGGGCCAAATGCGTTTTCCCCAATCCGACACCGCCAAAGATTAAGAGCGGGTTAAACGAAGTTCCACCCGGTTTGTTGGCAACAGCCATACCTGCAGAACGCGCCAATCGGTTCGAATCGCCTTCAAGGAAATTGTCGAAGCTGTAATTGGCATTAAGCTGCGATTCGATTTTCAGGTTTCGGATTCCCGGAATGACAAACGGATTTTTTAACTCGGGGCTGAGGTTTTTAAATGGAGCGTCCACTTCCTGGGATTTAACAGGGGAGCGGTGCGCACTGGGCAACTGTTCCGTAAACGGTTGTTTGTTGCCATAAGTGTTTTCCATTTTGATTTTATAGAGTAGCTTTGCATTCTTTCCAAGTTCTTTGGTCAATGCCACTTTTAGCAGTTTCACGTAATGCTCCTCGAGCCACTCGTAGAAAAATTTACTGGGAACCTGAATGTATAGTGCGTTATCGGTAAGCTCAACTGACTTAATCGGCTCGAACCAGGTTTTATAGGCCTGGTCCTGGATATTGTCCTTTATGAAAAGTAGACAATTTTCCCATACTGATTGCGCAGTTTTATTCATAAATCGATGTAAATTAGTATATTTATTAAAGGTTATCTTACAAAAGAAATTGGGTAACTTTTATAAGACTTAGGGAGAACAAATATGTGAACAAAAATCGTTAAAAAAAAATAAAAACGTCGTTGATTTTTCAAAAATATTATTGTAAAGGATTCTCGCCAACCTGTGGCTGCTGAAAGAAAATTCATATGAGGGAACATCAAATTGAAGTCCGTGTCAGATACTCCGAAACTGATCAAATGGGAGTGGTATATCATGGCAATTATTTGCCTTATTTCGAGATTGGAAGGGTCGAATGGCTCCGCAGTCATGGCATTTCCTACAAAAGTATGGAAGAAAATGGCGTGGCACTGCCCATTGTTTCACTCACACTGAATTATAAGAAACCAGCGCGTTATGATGACCGGCTGTTCATCAAAACCATCTACAAAAGCCAGACTTCCGTCAAGCTTGAATTTGATTGTGAGATACGTGACGAAAATATGCAATTGTTAACAACAGGCTATTTCCTGCTGGTATTTGTTGATATCAAAACCGGACGCCCGATATCACCTCCTAAATATATTTCCGAACTTTTGGAAAGGGTGGAAAGCGTGTAGTTATGTTATGGCTTTCACATCAATCTCAAACAAAGATTTAAATATATCCAAAACTGCATCCACATTTTTCTTTCTTGTTGAAATTTCGATCTCGCAAGCCACTTCCATTTTTTGAGAAATTATATTGAGATTTTTCTCCTTGATGACGCGCATCACCTTGTTCATATGTTTGTAATCAAACGCCAAAAGAAAATGAACGTCAATTGTCTTTTCGACTACGTCCGAGGCTTCCAAAGCCATTTGTGCGGAAGTTTTGTAAGCCGACATCAATCCGCCGACACCCAATTTGACACCGCCAAAGTAACGTACAACGACAACGAGAATATTCGTAAGTCCAAAGGATTGTATCTGTCCGTAAATAGGCATGCCGGCTGAGTTTCCCGGTTCGCCATCATCATTGGCCCTGAAAGAAATCTTGTCAGTCCCCAATTGGTAAGCATAACAAAAGTGCCCCGCACCGAAGTGTTTTTTTCGAAGAGCGGCAATGTGGGTTTTGACTTCTTCTTCAGAAACTAAAGGAAATGCATAGCCGAAAAACTTGCTGTTTTTCTCCTTAAATAATGTCTCCGGCGATGGATTTAAAATAGTCTTATAGGTATCCAAGCGAGTGTGGTTGGATAATTTTCAGGTCGAATAAGTCGACCACATCTTCTTTTCCTGGCGTGAGATTCCAGACCTGTAATCCGACGGAAGCCGCCGCATCAGTGTTCTCCTTTTTATCATCTACAAACAAAGTGCGTTTCGGCGATAGGTCATGCTTGCGGATAATGTGTTCAAAGATCTTTGGATCAGGTTTGCGCATTCCCAGTTCATAAGAATAATACACTTTTTCAAAACACTGGTAAAAGTCGCGGCTAAAGGAAATCCCTGCCATGTGCTCAAAGCGGTCGATATGCGTGGCATCAGTATTTGTCAGCAGAAACAGCCGATACTTTTCTGAAAGCATCTGCAGGAATTCAAGCCGATGCAGCGGGAAGTCGCCAATTACGGCATTCCAGGCTTTCCTGATTTCCACAATGGAAGCATTCGGGATATATTTCTGGAAACCTTCCAGAAATTCTTTTTCTGTAATCAGTCCGATTTCATAACTGAAATTCAATTCTTCCAATTCAGGGGTCGATCCGTAAAGCCCTAGTTTTTCAAAGGCACTTTTAACGGCTTCCTTTTCCAGATTGACGAAAACATCCCCAAAATCAAATATAATTGTGTTAATCATAATTTCGAAAAGTTAAAAGTTCGTCACCTCCTATGTCTTGCTTCGTGGAATGGTTTCCGCTCAGGCGAGGCGCTTTTTTACCGTCACCTAAAAACGTATTTCCGGTAAAAATCCTCGCTTCGTCCCAAAGTCCTTTATCAATAAATGATTGTAAGGTGAAACTTCCGCCTTCAATGATTACCGACAAAATTTGATGGCGGTACAAAATGCCCAATATCTCCAAAGGCAGATTTTCAAATTTCGCAATCTCAAATATAAGGTTTTCTTTATCTTCTTTTAATTTTTCCTGACAAATTATGATGGTCTTGTTCTGATTATCAAAGATATGGCTGTCATCAGGGATTTTGCCAAGCCTGTCAATCACAACACGAACCGGATTATTTCCATGCCAATTCCGGGCGTCCAGTTTCGGATTGTCATCGATCGCCGTTTGCGTTCCAATTAGGATTGACTGCTCTTCTGTCCGCCACTTGTGCACCAGCTGGCGCGAATAATCATTGGTGATCCAAACCGGTTTTCGCTCATCATTTGAAATTGGGGCGATATATCCGTCGCCACTTTGCGCCCATTTCAGTATCACATAAGGGCGTTTTTTATCGTGGAAGGTAAAAAACCGCCTATTCAGTTCGAGGCATTTTTTTTCCAGGATTCCAGTAGTTACATTCACACCCGCATCGACCAATTTTTGGACGCCTTTTCCGGCCACAAGTGCGTTTGGGTCGACTGTTCCAATGACCACATTTGGAATTTTATTGGCAATGATAAGGTCACTGCAGGGCGGCGTTTTCCCAAAATGGCTGCACGGCTCAAGGTTGACATAAATCGTAGATTCCGTAAGAAGTGATTTATTTTTTACCGAATTCAAGGCATTGACTTCCGCATGCGGCAAACCCGATTTTTTGTGCCAGCCTTCACCGATTATCTTATCTTTGTAAACGATCACGCTGCCCACAAGCGGGTTCGGATATGTTGTCCCCAGGCCGTTGGCGGCAAGCTCAAGGCAGCGGTTCATGTATTTTTCATGGGGGTTCACATTACAAAAATAGTTTTTAGAAGCTGTTTCCAGCTGTCCGTTGTATCTTTTTTTTCGTGCCTCAAAAAAAGGATGCCACTTCCATCTGGGCTAGGGCTTTCAACAATCAATATACTATGCAGGAAATCATCATCAGGGAAATAAAAAAGGAAGATGACGCGGCAATTGCCAAAGTCATCCGCGACGTGCTCATCGAACACAATGTGCCAAAGGTCGGGACGGCTTACGCAGATCCGCAGCTTGATTATATGTATGAAGCTTACAACAAACCCAACGCAGTATATTTTGTAGTCGAAGCCGACGGAAGAATTATCGGCGGCGCGGGGATTTCTCATCTTGAAAATGAAACAGCTGATATCTGCGAACTCCAGAAAATGTACTTCCTCCCTGAAGCGCGCGGGCTTGGATTAGGCAAAGCCATGATGGAAAAATGCCTTATGAAGGCGAAGGAAATGGGCTATAAAAAATGCTATCTCGAAACAATGCCTTACATGGAAAATGCGCAGCGGCTTTACAAGAACAGCGGATTTGAATACATTTCAAACCCAATGGGAAACACCGGACATAGCGCGTGTCCCGTGTGGATGCTCAGGGATTTATAAGATGAAAATAAAAGACTACAGAAAGAATTTCATCAAACAGCTGGTGCCACTTTACGATGTGATGGAAGCAGAAAGTTTCTTCTCCCTCGTGCTTGAAGATTTCCGTGGAATGAAACGTATTGATCTCGCAATCGATCCGGAAGCAACATTCTCGGAATATGAGATAGAAAAATGGGACAAAGTTCTCGAACAATTAAAACGGGAAATTCCAGTCCAATATATTTTAGGCAAAACCCATTTCTTCGGACTGGAATTCGAGGTCAACCCCAATGTTTTGATTCCGAGACCCGAAACCGAAGAGCTCGTCGAATGGATCATCAACGATACGAAAATTTTAAAACCGCAAATTCTTGACATCGGGACTGGAAGTGGATGTATCGCCATTTCACTGGCTAAAAATATTCCCGATGCCGAAGTCCATGCAATTGATGTTTCAAAAACAGCCCTTGAGACTGCGAAAAGGAATGCGGCCTTAAATAATGTAAAGGTAAATTTTATCGAACAAAATATTCTTCAAACTGAAAGTGTTTCTGGAAAATTCGACATCATTGTTTCCNACCCGCCATACGTCAGGATGCTTGAAAAGGAAGAAATCAAAAAAAATGTCCTGGAATACGAACCGCACCTCGCGCTGTTTGTAGAAGATGGTGATGCACTTTTATTTTACAGGAAAATTGCCGATCTCGCAATCAATGACCTGAATTCAAACGGAAAGTTATTCTTCGAGATCAACCAATATCTTGG
>JGI24806J26614_1000094_pt1 | contig 17803 bp, 16 predicted proteins | sample Kansoi200umMDA_FD_26614 | JGI IMG/M metagenome (IMG submission 26614)
ATCTTTTGATACAGTATGTACACCAGGCGGCAACGGTATTAAGTTAGTAGTTTCTCCTGATTCGCCGGTTTTAGCCGGTGCTGCAGGTTTAGCAGGTTTAGCTGGTTTAGCTGGTATTGCAGGGTTACCAGGCTTTGCAGGTTCTGAAGGCTTTGCCTTTACCGGTGGTTTTGGAGCCTTTGGTATAAAACCATACTTATTATTAAATGTTGCCCTTTCATCTCCTTTGCTCATATCATACCGTTCTGTTCTTCCATTTTTCAATTTAACAGTTACTTTATCATTCTCTATGTGAAGGCTGGAAACGCCTTCGGGAAGAGGATGTATATCCGGTGGCGGCGGTGGTGCTGGCGGTTCCGGGAGTGAAGGATCTGAGGCTGGAAGAGGCGGAGGCGGAGGCGGTGGTGGTGGAAGGGCTTTGCGCGGCGGAGTGGTATCCGTTACAGACCTGCTTATTTGTTTTTTCTCCCGGGCGGATGTAAGGTCATCTGTATCAGTTTTTAAATCATTGCTCTCTACTATAACTTCCACACCCTTTACCGGTTTGCCGGTGGAGATATCAAATGCAATTGCCGCGGAGTTTACTATAGGTGATACTTTTAAGGAGGTTGCTTTATGATCTGGCTGCTCGTCGTCGTTGTACCGGTCACGAAAAGCCAGCAGCATAACGAAGCATAATGGCAATATGAATAGAAATTTTACCAAATGATATTTTGCAGATCTGAGCTTGTTCATCATGGCAATTCTTTTTTTAAGTGAAGAAAAACTGAAATGACTGGTGATGCTATATTGAGGTAGACCAATTACTTTCAACAGCAGGTATTGATATTGCTTCGCGTCTGTTCCCGTTTGCAATACATGGTTGTCTGCAATAAATTCCAGGTTCTCCCTGATAGATTTTCTAAGGAACCAGGCAAACGGATTGTACCAGTTTAGGATGCACAGTAATTCCCCGATGACAAGGTCTATACTATGTTGTTGTTTAACGTGAACAAATTCATGCTGGATGATTTTTTTTAACTCTTCCTCGCTATGGGATGCCTTGTTTATAAAAATATCTTTACCAAATGAAAACGGATGGATGAAAGTATCTACATCGTATAACCAGATATCGTCCTGCCTGATCAATGATGCTGACCGTTTTATCCTTTGAAGTGAAAAATACTGCATGAGAAAACGCAGGGTCATCCATGCCATGCCCACAAAAAATAATAAGATCAGCATATCAGGGAAGGAAAGAAAGAAGTTCACCCGGTTCACTTCACTGATTACTGCAGCGGTGCCGCCAAAATCAACTGCAGGTATGGCATTCACCAGCCTGGCATCTTCAAAACCATTTTGTTTTACTACAGGGCTGATATCAATTAATGGTATCACAAATGCAAGCAATGAATAGATAGCCAGATAAAACCTGTTCCAGTGATAAAAAGTGAGGCGCCTTAGTAAAAGAAAATAAAATAGGTAAACACCTGCAAGGCAGAGAGAAGATTTAAACAGATAGATGACTAGCCAGGGCATAAAAGCAATATTTAAGTATTCGAAAGATCTTTCCGCAGCTTTATTTTTTCTTTTCGATCATATCGAGGATCTCGCGAAGTTCCTTAGGACTGATTTTTTTCTGCTCTGCAAAAAAGCTTACCAGTTCTTTGTACGAATTAGCGAAATGGTTTTTTACCACGTTTGTAAGGAACTGCTTTTTATACTCGGACTCTTCAACAGCCGGCGTATATTCATAGAGGTTGCCTATCTTACGGCTGGACACGAATCCTTTTTTTTCGAGGTTCTTAATGGTAGACACGAGGGTGTTATAGTGAGGCAGGTCTCCCTCTATCCGTTCGAGAAAATCTTTCACCACTCCCCTCCCGGTTTTCCAGATCGCCAGCATGGCCTGCTCCTCCTGTTTGGTTAATTTCTCCATTACGATGTTTTCGTAAATCTACGAAAGTTTCGGAACCGCCAAAATTATTTTATTTTTTTTCGTAAAACTTTGAACCAGGGGAACAAAGACAGTGAAGAGCACAGTTACTCCGTGTCGCTGATGGCTGAGTGGTTGCTGATTCATAATTTGCAAAAACTTTGACATAAATTCCCGGTGATGCGAAGACCTATACCATTAATTTTGAAAAAACAGCAAGTGAAAAAAATCTTCATAACCATCTTTACATTTCTGATCGTCGCTGGCTTGTATGCACAGGATGCACCATCTAAACCTGCTAAACCTGCAGCACCGGCTAAAACCGGCGAATCAGGAGAAACTACTAACTTAATACCGTTGCCGCCTGGTGTACATACTGTATCAAAAGATAAGATGGACTGGTTTCTTGCAGCAGCAATGAAAAGAGGGGAGATATTTATAGGAATAAATAATCCGTTAGATATTGCAATTGACCATGTTCGCAAAGAGGACCTGTTGATTGAATGGGGAGCCGGACAAATTAAGTTGGTTCAAGGTATTTATTATGCACTGCCTGTAAAACAGGGTATGTCGAAGCTGACCATATTTAAAAAGGAAAATGACGGCAGTAAGACAGAACTCAAAACGCTGCTGCTGGATGTAAAACGCCTGCCTGATCCTTCTGTACATCCTGATTTCCTTAAAACAGAAGACAAAAAACCAGCCACCAGGTTACCAGGATTTTTGCCTTCCGGCCCATTATGGATGCCGGTAAAAGATAATTGCTAAGCTGATCAGATAAAAAGGCAGGGAGTTACACAAGATTTACTTCGTGTACCTTCCTGCCTTTGTGCTTTGGTGGCAAACGAATGAAAGCCAGATTGTCTTTTGGACTTTGCCCTTCCTTCCCTACCTTTGCCGCTCTAAAAAAATTGAAACTTTATGGCAACTACTGCAGATATGAGCCGTGGACTGATTCTTAAGCTGGATGGCAGTTTGTATTCTGTCGTGGAATTTGGTCAGAATAAAACAGCCCGTGCAGCCGCAAAAGTGTGGGCTAAACTAAAAGGGGTAGACAATGGCCGATCCATCGAACATACCTGGAACAGCGGCGACACCATTTATCCCGTGCGTGTTGAGAAAAAGCCTTACCAGTTTCTTTATAAAGATGAAAGCGGTTATAACTTCATGGATAATGAAACGTTCGAGCAGATCACCCTGGGAGAAACCATGATAGATGCACCGCAGTTTTTGAAGGACGGGCAGGAAGTTTCATTGTTGCTTAATACTGAAACCGAGCAGCCAATGAGCGTGGAACTCCCTGATAAAATTGTGGTACTGGTTACCTATAGCGAACCCGGTATGAAAGGGGATACAGCAACCAGAACACTCAAGCCTGCAACAGTTGAAACAGGTGCAACCGTAATGGTACCACTTTTTGTAAATGAAGGTGAACTGATCAGGGTAAATACCAAGACAGGTGATTATGTTGAAAGAGTAAAAGAATAATTACACGTCATTATATTTCTGATTTGGAAAGTACCGAACGAATATGGACAATCGATTTTTTATGATTGTCCATTTTTTTATATTTATTTGCCACTTTGAGATATTGGAATTTTATCTAGTGGAATCCTTATCTTAGCCCTCCATTTCTAACGGAAAATCGATTAACATGGATTTCAAACAATTACAGGAATTAATCCGGCTGATTAATAAGTCGAACATAGGCGAGCTGTCAATAGAAGAGAAAGGATTTAAAGTAACGATTAAGCAAAAGCAGGAACCTGTTCAACAATTTGTTTCTGCCCCTGCACCTGTATATTCCAGTGCACCTGCACTTCCGGCTTCCACTCCATCTTCAGCAACTTCACCTTCAACCGCCCCTGCTGGTGAGAAACCAAAATCTGCGGCACCTGAAGCCCCTTCTAACCTGGTAACGATCAAGAGCCCGATGATTGGAACGTTTTACCGCAGCCAGTCACCGGATAAACCAGCATTTGTTAGCGTGGGAGATGCAATTGAACCGGGTAAAGTGGTTTGTATAATAGAAGCCATGAAATTATTTAACGAGATTGAAAGTGAAATAAAAGGAAAGATTGTAAAAGTACTGGTGGATGATGCCTCACCCGTTGAATATGATCAGCCATTATTCCTGGTTGATCCGGCCTGATAATTTGGAAATGAGTCAATTTGAAAATTGAAAGCGAGTGCATGCTTTCAATCGTTGAATTGACTTTCTTTTTAGATCAGTTTCAAACCTGCGCCAGCACATTTTCAAATTAAATTTTAAAAATGTTCAAAAAAATACTGATTGCAAACAGAGGAGAGATAGCCCTAAGAGTGATAAGAACCTGCCGGGAGATGGGGATAAAAACGATTGCTGTTTATTCCACCGCGGACAAGGACAGCCTTCATGTAAAATTTGCTGACGAAGCAGTTTGTATCGGGAAAGCAGCAAGCTCAGATTCCTACCTGAATATTCCACATATCATGGCTGCAGCTGAAATTACCAATGCCGACGGCATCCACCCGGGTTATGGGTTTCTTGCGGAAAATGCCAAGTTTGCTGAGATCTGTGGCGATCATGGTATCAAGTTCATCGGACCCACTCCAGCCATGATCAATGCGATGGGTGATAAGATCACTGCCAAAGAAACGATGATTAAAGCGGGCGTTCCGGTTGTACCTGGTGGTGAAGGTTTGCTGGAAAGTATTGACGAGGCTAAAAGGCTCGCCGGCGAAATAGGTTATCCTGTGATCCTCAAAGCAACTGCAGGTGGGGGAGGTAAAGGAATGCGCGTAGTTTGGGAAGAAGGTGAAATTGAAAAAGCTTATACTACTGCAAAAATAGAAGCAGCCGCCTCGTTTAAAAATGACGGTGTGTATATGGAAAAATTCGTGGAAGAACCACGTCATATAGAAATCCAGGTAGCCGGCGACCAGTATGGAAAGGTTTGTCATCTCAGCGAAAGGGATTGTTCGATACAGCGTCGTCACCAGAAACTCGTGGAAGAATCACCATCTCCTTTCATGACCCATGAGCTTCGCCAGCGCATGGGTGAAGCAGCGATCAAAGCCGCTTCAGCAATCAACTATGAAAGTGTTGGAACCATCGAGTTCCTCGTTGACAAGCATCGTAATTTCTACTTCATGGAGATGAACACCCGCATACAGGTGGAGCATTGCGTTACCGAAGAAGTGGTGAATTACGACCTGATCAAGGAGCAAATTAAAATTGCAGCAGGTGACTCTATTTCCGGGCAGAATTATGAACCACAGATGCACGCTATCGAATGCCGTATCAATGCAGAGGATCCTTATAATGATTTCCGTCCTTCTCCTGGTCGCATCACTACTTTACACCAGCCAGGTGGCCACGGTATCAGGGTTGACTCCCACGTTTATGCAGGATATAGTATTCCTCCTTTCTATGATTCTATGATCGCAAAGATCATCGCTGTGGCAAGAACAAGGTCAGAAGCGATTGATACCATGCACCGTGCTTTAAGTGAATATGTTATTGAAGGCATTAAAACAACCATTCCTTTTCATCTTCAGCTCATGAAAGATGAGCGTTTCAGAAGTGGTGACTTCAACACCAAGTTCATGGAAGGATTCAAATTAGTTTAATAATGAAGAAGCCCTACTGCGAACAGTAAGGCTGTCATGGGTGAATTAAAAACGACCCGTCAACTTTATTTTGTAGAAGTATCCCTGTTATGCTGTTTCTTACGGGGCTTCTTCTGCTGAGCTAATTTTTGCTGCTGTTCAGGGGATAGGATGGCTTTCACACGTTCCTGTTTTTTTGCGTGTAACGACTTCACCTGTTGTTTTTTCTGATCTTCATTTAAAGACTTATCCTCTCTGATTGCTTTTGCTTTGTTCCTGAATTCCATGTTAATCGATTTCATTTCTTTTTGCTGATCTGCAGAAAGATTCAAATCTTCCTTTGCGGATTTTTTCCATTCTTTTTTTGCTTTATGCTTTTCCTTTGATGGCTGTTTTGCCTCCTGCGCCCTGGAAGCGAAAGCAAATGCTGACACGAATAATGCAATGCCTAATATCTTCTTCATAGTTTTTGTTTTAGTGTGTAGTTAAGAAGGCTTAGGATTACTGAAGTTTAATATTGGAGATGTTAAAGTCTATTAACGACTTACTGCCACAAAGGCACGAAGTAACTAAGAAGTACGAATCATTTTCTTCGGTTCCTTAGTGACTTTGTGGCAACAAATTAAGCGGGTAAGTTCAGCAGCATCTCATCTATCTTATCTTCAACATTATACAAAGATGCAAGCCTCCGGATAACCTGCTCAACGACTGCGTCAGGGCAGGAAGCACCACTTGTGATAAGGATGCTTAGTGGATTGAGTGAAGGCAGGAAGCCTGTGGTCAGCAGTTCCTGTTTTGTATGAAAGTTATAATGAAGCACCTGGTCCTTCGAGAGGATCTTTTCTTCGGAGCTTATATAATAAGTTGGCAGTTTTTCTTCACACAACTCAACGAGGTGAGAAGTGTTTGACGAATTGTATCCTCCTACAACTATGGCCAGGTCGGCAGGCGTTTCAAGCATGCCAATCACAGCAGACTGGTTGTCGTTGGTTGCATAACACAGCGTATCACGGGTATCAGCAAATCGTTCCTGCACATTGTCGTCAGTAAGACCATACCGGCTGATCATCACCTGCCTGAGGTAGTCCGCAATTGCCTGTGTATCACTTGCAAGCATGGTTGTCTGGTTTACTACGCCTATTCTTTCAAGATCTTTTGTTACATCAAAGCCTTCACTATACTGGTTTTTGAATTCTAGATAAAAGTCTGATGCGTTTTTTTCTCCCGTGATATATTTAGATAGTTCCACCGCTTCCTTCATGTCTTTTACAACAACGGTAGGCGTTTTTGCTGCGGCATGTGAAAAGGTAGCCCTTGTTTCTTCGTGCCGCGGCTTTCCATGAACTATGATTGAATAAGCTTTTTTCGCAATCTGGTCAGAACGGTTCCATACTTTTTCAACGAAGGGGCAGGTGGTATTATATTTTTCAGTTTGAATGCCGATAGCATTTAACTGTCTTTCAATATCCAGCGTCGTACCGAATGCGGGAATGATTACGATATCTTCTGGTGCCAGCTCAGAAAACGGGATGATCTGTTTTCCGTAAGTATCCTGTAAAAACCTGAGTCCCCGGGCCTGCAGGTCAGCATTAACCTGCGGGTTATGTATCATTTCACTAAGCAGGAAAATACGCCTGCCGGGATTTTCAGCGATGGTGCGGAAGGAAATTTCTATTGCGTTTTCAACGCCATAACAAAAGCCGAAATGCCTGGCCAGGTATACACGCACCGGTCCGAGGTCAAGCAGGGTCGGAGAGAAGTCCTTCTTCAGCTTATCCTGCTGTTTCCGCAGGTTTTTTACTGCAGTAATCAGCGGACTACGATAAATATCAGGAACATTAAAGGTCTTCATGAGCTGCAAAGATAAGGCGGGGAGGGGGGAATTTTTAGTACCGGTAGGGGGAAATAGTTAATTTATGATTTATGATTTATGATTTATGATTTATGATTTATGATTTATGAGTTATAGCCTTATATAGTATTCCCTCCTTTAGTATTCCCTCCTTTCTTTCTCCCCCTCCACCGGAGGGGGCCGGGGGGAGGCCTCAGACCGCAATTACGAGGAATAGCTTTATCAATATTCGCCGCTGTTCCTCCTTAATCGTAACTCATAACTCATAACTCATAAATCATAAATCATAAATCATAAATCCCCCCGCCTGATAACAAAGCTCATCGAAATTGAATCGCCTTCACCGGCTGAATTTTTCTTACAATAAACGTCGGGATCACAAGCACAAGAAAGCAAACGAGAAAAGTACCGAGGTCAACCAGCGCTACCTGCCACCATACGATCCTTATCTCCGCTTTTGATATATAATACATCTCTTCAGGAAGAGAGATCAGCCCATAGCGCTGTTGCAGGAAACAGAACGTCAAACCGGCGAGGTTGCCAAACAAGATACCAAGTATAGCAATAATGCCACCATGGAATAGAAATATTTTTTGCACCACCGCATCCGTAGCCCCCAGTGCTTTTAAAACACCAATCATTCGTGTTCTCTCGAGCACGAGGATGATGAGACAGGTAATCAGGTTCAATACTGCAACTACCGTCATGATGATCAGCACAATAACGATGGTCTGGTTCTGCAGGTTAAGCCAGTCGAAAATATTCGGGTTAATCTCCTGTATGGTCCGGCTGTTCCATAACGAAGGAAGCTCTTCAAAAATCTGGTTATTAACGGAATCTATCTTTTCATAATCCTTAAGAAAAATTTCGTAACCGCCTATCTCATCCTCCTGCCAGTTATTTAGCCGCTGTATTAACCGCAGGTCACCGATAGCCATCAGCTTGTCGTAGTCCTCTATGCCTGTTTTATACAAGCCCACCACAATAAGCTTCCTTGCACGGGGTGGAGAGCCGTCGGATTGAATAAAATAAATCAGTACCGGGTCATTCAACTTAAGCGAAAGTTGTTTGGCGGTATAATCAGAAAGGTTGATCTCATTACTGTAACCACTGTCAGGAAACTGCACCCATCGTCCTTCAGTAAGAAATTCTCTGAGGTTGCTGAAATCATAGCCTTTTTCAACACCTTTAAACAATACCCCTTCAATGGTTTCACTTGTTTTGAGTATTGCGTTTTTTGTAGCAAAAGCCTGAACGGTTTTTATTTCAGGATGGGAAAGTAATTGCCGCTTAATAGTATCATTTCTTTCAATCGGAAATTCTTCTGCAAATGAAACCTTACTTGGTTCGAAATGCTGTACACGGATATGACCGAAGAAGCTGAATATTTTATGACTTATAGCATACTGGAAACCATTGGTCAAAGCGATGGCGATGATCATCGCTGCTACGCTGATGATGGTAGCTGCGGTCGCGAGCCTGATGATAAAACGAGAAAATGAACGCTGCTGGTTAAACGCAACCCGCCGCGCAATGAATGTGGTAATGTTCAAAAACTTGCTTTAGGTGTCAAAAGTACTGAAAGAACCGTTGACAGTTGACAGTTGACAGTTGACTGCAGGCTGATGGTGGATAGCCGATAGCCGCCGGTAGTTGGCGGATGATAGTCGTTGGAGCTGATTCAATTCCTCCATTAAAGATCATATAAATTGAAAACGTTAAACGTTAATAATGTATCAATAATTACTTTCTTTTGTAGACATCCGCCATCGGCCATCGACCATCGACTATAAGCCATCAATCTCCGTCAACCGTCAACTGTCAACTGTCAACCCTGCCGAATCCCAAATAGATTATGCAACTTTACCTTTCAATCCCACATCTTATCAACCAATGACGTATATTATTCGCTACCTGTTTTTTATTTTTCCGGTTTTATCTTTCGCCCAGTCACCTAACCAGACGTTTGCAAAAAACATCCGTACAATAAAATTCCATGTATACGGTAATCCGCTTGCTGCGCCGGTATGGCCACTTAACAGCAGCGAGCGCCTGGAATTGCATTTTGATGATATGGACGGTAACGTAAAAAACTACTCCTATAATTTCGAACTCAGGAATGCAGACTGGTCGCCAACGATGCTGAGCCCTTTCGATTATACCCAGGGTTTCTCGCAGGTTAGGTTAACGACCTACCGCATTTCATCGATCGCATTAACAAAATATACGCATTACCAGGCAGTCTTTCCTGAAAGAAATTCATCGCCTTCAAAGTCTGGAAATTACGTGTTAAAAGTGTTTCAGGATGGAGATCCTTCTAAAGTGATTTTTACCAGGAGATTTTTTGTGGTTGAACAAAGGGTGGATGTGCCTGCCCAGATTCAGCAACCTTTCAACGGACTCTACTTCCGGAGCCATCACAAAATTCAGTTCTCAGTTAATACCAGCAGGCTTAACCTGGCGAATCCTATGCAGCAGGTGCGGGTTTGCATACTGCAGAATGACCGGTGGGATAATGCGATCACCGACATCAAGCCAACTTTCATCCGGCTGGGTTCACTTGAATATAACACAGAAAATACCATCTTTCCGGCCGGCAGAGAATGGCGCTGGGTCGACCTCAGGAGCTTTCGTTTTCAGAGCGACCGGATTGAAAAAGGTAATTATGCCAACTCATCTACAGAAATCCTGGTGAAACCAGACGTTGACCGCTCGAAGCAGCGCTTTGTTTATTACAATGATAATAACGGCAAGTTTATTACCGATGTTACGGAAAGCATAAATCCATATTGGCAGGGTGATTATGCTACTGTTCGCTTCCGGTTTGCAGCGCCTAACAATCAGCCTTTTCAGAATAAAGACCTTTACCTGGTAGGAGAGTTAAACGATTACGGCCAGCAGGAAAATGCCCCCATGCAGTATAATGCTGAAACTGGTATGTACGAAACCTCGCTGTTCCTGAAACAGGGTTATTATGATTACTGTTATGTAACGAGGGAAAAAGATCAGCCGCAACCATCCTTCGAGTTTACGGAAGGAAATTTCTGGGACACCGAAAATACATACACCATCCTTGTTTATTACCGGCCCCTTGGCGGAAGGGCCGATGAACTCGTCGGCATCACAAAAATCAATTCGATCGTAAGCAGGTAAGGCGTATTCCCTGGTTTTATTTGCCACCAAGGCAGAAAGGCAGTAAGATTCACGAAGAATACTTCGTGTAACTTTCTGCCTTTGTGCCTTCGTGGCTGAATAAACCGGTAGTGCGTGTAAATAATTTCTAAAGTATTTTGCTGATGACTGTTCATAAAAAAACTGGTTTCCTTATCTTTGCGGCCGGCAAGTCTTATACGACCAGCTCCTGCTGAACCCCCCAGGGTCGGAAGGCAGCAAGGGTAAGCGGTTGTAGCGGTGCGATATAAGTAACTTGCCTTTTTTTTATTTTACCCCCTTCAAAATTGCTGCTATGAAGTTTTTTATTGACACTGCCAATCTTTCACAAATCAGGGAAGCAAACGAACTCGGAATTTTAGACGGAGTAACCACCAATCCATCGTTAATGGCCAAAGAAGGTATTAAAGGTGAAGAAGCCGTAATGAATCACTATAAAACCATTTGCGGAATCGTAGAGGGTGATATCAGTGCGGAAGTGGTATCAACAGATTTTAAAACGATTGTTGAAGAAGGTAAAAAGCTCGCAGCTATCCATCCAAATATTGTGGTGAAAGTACCGATGATCAGAGACGGTGTGAAAGCATTGAAGTGGTTTACTGATAACGGTATTAAAACCAACTGTACACTGGTTTTCTCCGCCGGGCAGGCCATTCTTGCAGCCAAAGCAGGCGCCACCTATGTTTCTCCTTTTATAGGTCGTGTTGACGACGGTAACTGGGATGGTGTTGAACTCATCGCGCAAATCGCCTCCATCTATGGCATCCAGGGATACAAAACGCAGATACTCGCGGCTTCTATACGCTCTTCTTTACATATTGTAAAATGTGCTGAAGCCGGTGCTCACGTTTGTACCTGCCCGCTGGAACCAATTCTTGGCTTATTGAAACATCCTCTAACAGATCTCGGGCTTGCTAAATTTCTCGAAGACGCAAAGAAAATGGAATCAGCCGTGGTCTTATCGTGATAATCTTACTGTTGAATGAGTAAATATAAAAGCCGCTGTTCAGCGGCTTCTGTATGTTTTAGATTTCTGTTTTTGTCTCGATTGCTCTTCCATCTCTTTTAAAATCTCTTCTGCTGTTTTGAGCTTTTCATTGTCGGGATTCCTTTTAATGTAAATGGTTACCGTTTTACTTATCGCCGCGTTAGCTTTCAAAGTCGCTGTAACAGTTACTTTTTCTTCTTTAAATTCTTTGTCCAGCACCAGACTGTTTTCTTCAAATTTTCCTGCTGTGCTGGTGAAAAGGATATCCTTTGAAGTCAGCGGCATCCATCTTCCATCTGAAAGTTTACCGTCTACATTTATATAATTGTAGGTGCCTTTTTTAAGGCTATCTGTATAAAGATTGAAGAAGATAGAATCGACCTTCTGTGCTCTGCCAGAGGAGAATAAGGCGAGGGTTGGTATCAAAGCAAAAAGTAAATGTTTCTTCACAACAGTATTTTTTTATAAGTCGCTTTAACCTACATAAAGGTACGCTGAAGCCCCTGTTATTAAAACCTGAATTTTCATATCTCCCTATAACTCAAGACACTTCCCAGTGGGCGTTAACGTATTGTTAGTGACTATTTACTGCCAATGGCCTGGTAAACTCTTACATAGTCTATTTCCATTCTTTGCGGAAAGCTTTTTTCATCAATGCCTTTCTGTCCTCCCCAGAATCCGCCAACGGCAACATTGAGTAACAGGTGAAAAGGCTTGTTAAACGGCCACGCCTCATCGCCGTTATGCTCATTGGCGAATGAGTAATATTTTTTCTTATCTATATAAAAGTCAATCTTTTCCCTGCTCCATTCAATTTCATAAATATGAAATTTGTCGAATGCATTTGCAACCATCATGTTCCCGGTTTTTTGGGTTCCTATCACATGGTTATATTTTTTCGTGTGTACCGAGCCATGCACTTTCCCAGGATCGTAACCTACATGTTCCATTATATCAATTTCTCCATCATCCGGCCACTGTAGCGGGTTGGTTGAAGCAAGCATCCAGATAGCCGGCCAGGTGCCAACAGCTCTTGGTAGTTTTGCGTTAACTGCAATACGCACATAAGGCCAGTCGCCCTTTCCTTTAGAGATGAGTCTTGCCGAAGTAAACCTGTTTGTATCCATTTTCTCGCGATGCGCTTCTATCACCAGGCGGCCATTTTCCACCCGTGCATTCTTAAGCCTTTGCGAAGTGTAGTATTGTAATTCCGCGTTTCCCCAGCCATGACCACCTGTATCATAACTCCATTTTTTAGGATCGGGCAGGCCTTTGTAATTGAATTCATCACTCCAGATTAGTTTCCATTTCTGCCCTTTCGCATTGAAAAGACAGGAGATGAAGAAAACAACGGTTAGTATTAATGGCTTCATGTTCGCTGGTGTTTTCACTTAAGAAAGTTAAGCAATCGTATCCGTGCTGGAACAGGCTGCGTTATTAAAAATTTGGTAGCAACCACGTTTTGCCTTTATTTTGCCACACAATTATGAAAAGTAACTTACATATACATCATCACCATTACCTGCAAACCAGGTAAGCTGATGTTTTATGTGTGATCAATAAGACATTAAGGGCTTACTCAACAGTAAGCCCTTTTTTATTTGATCTATCACAACATGATTGCTAATTATAGTGAAATGAAATTGAAACTTGCAATCCAGAAGTCGGGAAGATTACATGACGACTCAGTGAAATTATTAAAAGAGTGTGGCATTGATATTTCTAACGGCGTAAATAAGCTAAAGACCGAAGCATCGAATTTTCCTTTGGAAGTGTTTTTTTTAAGGGATGACGATATACCGCAATACGTGGAAGATGCAGTGGCGGATATAGGTTTCGTGGGGGAGAACATTGTATATGAAAAAAACAAAAAAGCAGAAATTGTTGAAAAGCTCGGCTTCGGCAGATGCCGGCTATCCATTGCTGTGGGTAGAAATGAGCGATATGATGATATTCGCTTTATAGAGGGAAAAAAGATAGCAACCAGCTACCCGGTGGTTGTTGCAAAATACCTCAGCGAACACCACGTGAACGCGGAGATTCATGAGATCAGCGGTTCTGTTGAAATCGCTCCTGGCATTGGTCTTGCGGATGCGATCTGCGACCTGGTCAGCAGCGGCTCTACTTTATTCATGAATGGTTTGAAGGAAGTGGAAACCATTCTTGAATCCCAGGCAGTGCTTATTAAGCACGCATCGTTAAACCAGCAGCAGGCACAGTTACTGGATAAATTGTTATTTCGCATAAAGGCTGTAAAAAAAGCGAGGAACAATAAATACGTTTTGCTGAATGCGCCTAACAACAACCTTCAAACCATCATCGGGTTATTACCCGGAATGAAAAGTCCTACCGTTCTTCCCTTAGCCGAGGAAGGCTGGAGCAGTGTGCATAGTGTTATTAGTGAAAATGAGTTCTGGGATATTATTGAAAAGCTCAAAGCGGCAGGCGCGCAGGGAATTCTTGTAGTGCCCATTGAAAAGATGATCATATAACCCGCAGCTTAAAGTGAATCTTATGCAGGTATTCAGATACCCTGATAAAAAAGATTGGAAAAAAATTGTGAGGCGTCCATCTCTGGATACTGCTTCACTGGAATCAACGGTTGCAGAAATAATAAAGGAAGTAAAGCAGCGCGGTGATGAGGCAGTCAGGGAGTATACCAAAATGTTTGATAAAGTAGAGATTGAAAATTTTGCTGTTTCGGCAACTGAAGTCGGAGAAGCCATTGGGCAGGTTCCGGAGGAACTCAGGCAGGCAATTATCCAGGCTCAAAAGAATATTGAGCAGTTTCACCGGCAGCAGCTCACTGTTACTACAGTTATTGAAACTATGCCGGGAGTAAAATGCTGGCGGAAAAATGTGGCCATAGAAAAAGTAGGACTATATATTCCCGGTGGCACCGCGCCTTTATTTTCAACTTTACTCATGCTGGGTATTCCGGCAAAGCTCGCGGGTTGCACGGAAATTATTTTGTGTTCTCCTCCCGACAACAATAAGCAATTGCATCCGGCCATTTTATTTACGGCAAACCTGCTGGGCATTTCAAAAATTTACAAAGCCGGAGGCGTGCAGGCCATTGCGGCGATGGCAGCAGGCACCGCAACCATTTCAAGGGTTCATAAAATTTTTGGCCCCGGCAACCAGTATGTCACCTGTGCAAAATTACTGGTGCAGAAGGAAGGCGTAGCGATAGATATGCCTGCCGGTCCAAGCGAGGTGGCGGTGTATGCAGATGATTCGGCGAATGCTGCTTTTGTTGCAGCAGATCTTTTGAGCCAGGCAGAACATGGAGCCGACAGCCAGGTTTTACTGGTGACAGATGCTGAAATTATAATGCAGGCGGTGCAGGAGGAAGTGAGCAAACAACTTGCTGCATTACCAAGAAAGGCCCTTGCTTCCGGAGCGCTTAAGAACAGTAAAGTGATCCTGGTGAAGGATGCGGCAGAAGCCATGGCCTTGCTCAATGAATATGCCGCCGAACACCTGATTCTTTCATGCAGGGATGCAGCTGCCCTGTCTGAAAAAGTGATTAATGCCGGGTCAGTTTTTATCGGCAACTACTCACCGGAAAGTGTAGGTGATTATGCAAGCGGCACCAACCATACACTTCCTACCAATGGTTTTGCTACTGCTTACAGTGGCGTGAGTGTAGATAGTTTTGTTAAGAAAATTACATTTCAGCAACTGACCGAAGAGGGTTTACTGCAGATAGGAAAAACGGTAGAAGTAATGGCGGAAGCGGAAGGCCTGGCAGCGCATAAAAATGCAGTCACCGTGAGGCTCAATGAAATCAATAAAACGAAAGATGTTTGATTTAAATAATTTATTAAGAGAAAACATCAGGAAACTGGTTCCTTATTCATCCGCAAGAGATGAATTTAAGGGAGAGGCAAGGATATTTTTGGACGCCAATGAAAACAGTTTCGGCTCGCCGCTGATGAAATGGTATAACCGTTATCCTGACCCGCTGCAAATAAAAGTGAAGGAAAAATTAAGTGAGATCAAAACGGTTCCCATCCCTAACATTTTCCTTGGCAATGGGAGTGATGAATGCATAGACATTTTATACAGGTCCTTTTGCGAACCCGGAAAAGATAATGTGATCATTGTTCCGCCAACCTACGGCATGTACGAGGTCAGTGCCAACATCAATGACATAGCGATTAAAAAAGTGCCCTTAACCACCGCATTTCAGCTTAACCTGCAGGCAATAGAAGCTGCGGTTGACGATCATACTAAAATGATCTTCCTCTGCTCGCCTAATAACCCAACAGGAAACGCATTGGAGCGTGACGACATCGAAGTGATCCTGAATAATTATTTCGGGCTTGTGGTGATTGACGAAGCCTACATTAATTTTTCAAGACATCGTTCTTTCATCCAGGAATTAAAAGAGTATCCCAACCTGGTGGTGTTACAAACCCTCTCGAAAGCCTGGGGGCTTGCGGCCCTGAGGCTTGGTATGTGCTTCGCGTCTGAAGAGATCATCCATGTAATGAATAAAGTGAAACCTCCTTATAATATCAACCAGGCTACACAGGAACTGGTACTGAAAGCGCTGGACGAGGTAGAACAGGTGAACACCATGATCAGGGATATCGTGAGGGAAAGAGAAGCGCTGGCAACGAAACTGCAGAGGCTTCCCATAGTACAACAGATATTTCCGAGTGATGCTAATTTCCTGCTTGTGAAAGTAACCGACCCGAAAAATATTTACGATTACCTGCTTAAAAACGGTATAGTGGTTAGGGATAGGAGTAAGGTAGAACTGTGCGAAGGTTGCCTGAGGATCACTGTTGGTACACAGGATGAGAATCAGGAATTATCAGATCAACTGGAAGCTTACGGAAAGGCTTAGGCGCAGCTAAAGCGCCGCTTCCGGTTTAACACAAATAAAAATTAATGGTATGAAGCGGGTTTTATTCATTGACAGGGACGGTACATTAATTAACGAAGCGCCACCTACGTACCAGCTGGATAGTTTCGACAAACTTACTTTCTATCCGCACATGTTTGAATACATGGGCAAAATTGCAAGAGAGCTGGACTATGAGCTGGTAATGGTAACGAACCAGGATGGGCTGGGCACCGTATCATTTCCGGAAGACACGTTCTGGCCCCTGCACAACCTGGTTATGAAATCACTGGAAGGCGAAGGCATTCATTTCAGTGCTGTGCTGATCGACCGCACGTTCATCACTGAGAATGCGCTTACCAGGAAACCACAGACAGGATTACTCACTCAATACATCAACAGCCACGACTATGACCTCGCCAACTCGTTTGTAATCGGAGATAGAATTACCGACATGCAACTGGCAAAGAACCTGCTTTGTAAAGGTATTTGGCTCAACAATGACAGCCTGCTGGGCGCGGAAGAAATTGCGGATAAGATGAAAGAGTTAAAAGATGCAAATACCATTGTGCTGGAAACCAAAGAATGGAGAGACATATATGAGTTCCTGAAACTGGGGTTGAGAAAAGTGGTACATGAAAGAAACACTAATGAAACACAGATCAAGATTGAGTTGAACCTTGATGGAACCGGCAAAGCGGCAATCGTAACCGGAATTGGCTTCTTCGATCATATGCTGGAGCAGATAGCCAGGCATGGAAAAATGGATCTCACCATACGTGCTGATGGCGACCTCCATATTGATGAACACCATACCATAGAAGACACCGGCATCGCATTGGGGGAAGCTTTTGCAAAAGCGCTTGCCGATAAACGTGGCATGGAGCGCTACGGCTTTGCCTTACCTATGGATGATGCAGAAGCCAAGGTGCTCATCGATTTCGGTGGTCGTAGCTGGATAGTATGGAATACAGAATTTAAAAGGGAGATGATAGGGGAGATGCCTACCGAAATGTTCTTCCACTTCTTCAAATCTTTTTCTGATGCCGCAAAGTGCAACCTCAACATTGCCTGCTCCGGCGACAACGAGCATCATAAGATTGAAGCCATTTTTAAAGCATTTGCCAGGGCCATCAGGATGGCGGTAAAGCGGGATCCGGCTTCGAATTATCTTCCGTCAACTAAGGGAGTGCTATAGTTTTTTTACCGCAGAGAACGTGAGTAAGCGGAGTGCCGCAGAGGTATCTCAGCGTAACCTCTCCTCCTCTTGTTCTCTGCGGTAAAAAATCTTAGGCTGCCGACAATTTTTTTGTGATTTAGAAAAACTCCTCCATATTTGCACTATGACAATGTGCATGTTAAACATTAAATGGTGGTGCTTCGTTAATTAATGTACCGTCCCTGTCAATGAATAAAACCCGCTTCATACCA
>JGI24806J26614_1000095_pt1 | contig 17789 bp, 19 predicted proteins | sample Kansoi200umMDA_FD_26614 | JGI IMG/M metagenome (IMG submission 26614)
TCCGATTCTTTTTTATCATAGCATTCTTTGCATAAAGTGATATCATTTTCCAAACCCCATTGCCATCTTGGATTCTTTTTTTGATCTCCATCTATGATTGCATTACAGATGAAACATTGGTTTTGTCTTTGTTTAATTTTTGCCTCTTCTTCTTTCCGTCTAATGACAAACTCCTCTGTTGTTTTCATATGACAGTCACTGCAAAGAAACCCAGGAATTTTCCAGGATTTATCCGGTTTGTACTTGAATTTAAGATTCTTGTTGCATAGCGTACAGAATTGAGGTTTCCTAACTTGCAAACATTATTTTTTTCAAGTATCTCGTAAAAAAATGTATCTTTGCCTTGCTAACTGCTTACTAATATGCTTCAGATGTTTCAAAGGTTATTTTGCGTCTGATTTAAGCCGTGTTTAGATATAAAACAAGAAAAATAATAATCAATATTTATAACTCGTGCGTAATTGGATGCAAATGATTACCAAACAATGTGATAATTGTGCTCCAAAAGGTAAGAATTATTACTGTAATGCCTGTGACAAAAAAGCTGAAGTGTTTTATATTTATAGTTATTATATAGATAGATTTTCGGAAAATACTTTGATGGGTAGAATGAAGGCTTTTACCTGGCACGACGTATTAGAGTATGTAAAAAATAATTTTTTTCATAATCCTTCTGGTGAACTTGACATAAACTGTGAGAAAAACTTTGCATTCATTGAAGAAAAATTATCACACAATTGTCATATAACCGAAGCGCTAAACAAATCCGATCGGAATCATCCAACAGGATACAAAATTTATTTGAATAAAGATAATGAATCAATTGATGATAGTCCGAAAGGAGATTTTTGGGACTTAACTTAGACTTAGCTTCAATCTAGGTTACCAGTATAGTGTTACTATTTACTGTATAGTATCAGAGTAACAGCCGACAACTGAATTATAGTATATCGGCGAACCTTTTCATTTCAAGTCCTTGAACAAAAAAAAGTTTGAAGAGAGGCATGAGTCAAATTCCTATATCGATATATTAAATAGGATCATTCACCATGAAAGGATATAATTTCTTTATTACCATATTTTGTAAATAATTCATTATACCTTTCGTACTTTTTAGATGTTAAATTGCCATTGCCGTCATACATCTTTATAAAATTAGCGCGCATTATGATATTTCCCTGAGAATCAAAGAACCTAATACTATAACCGTTCATTCCGTTCCGTCTTTCTTCTATTATGAACTTTGCCGTTGTTACACTCTCAAGATTCAAATGAATATGCCAAGGTTTATCGTCATCTCCGATTGTCAACCATTTGTCGCTTACACGAACGGGTAAACCTCTTTCGCTTTTAACTTCACATATCCCACTTCCACTACTTACTGAGAACATAATACTATCTATGTCGAGAATATCTGAAACTAATTCTTTTATGAGGTCATGAGACATAGGTAAATATTATAAAGTTGGTTTAATAAGAATATCAGCTAAAACTGGAATTGAAGATATCTCTCAAGTGAGATTAAATCCTCAAACAAAATTAAAATGATTTTTTGAGTTAAGATCTGCAATTTTAAGGGGTTCGGGTAATCTTTCCCCGTCTTTGGTCAACTTTTCAACGATCTGTATAGATTTTTCTAAGCTAATTTTGTGTCCAGTGCTTATGTAAGTTGGTCTCTTGCCTCTCTTTTTAAACTCATATCCAAGAATTGTTTCATCATATTCTACGAAGTGATCCCTCTTTACAGAACCACATAATAGACCTTTAGCTACACCTATAGTTGGTTTATCAATGCTATACCCAATGTAACTCGCCAGACCGCATTTTCTTGGATGCAATACACCGTGACCATCAATAAGAAGAACGTCAAAATCATTCTCATCTTTTAGTAAAGCCAAAGTTTTTAGTAGTGGTCCGGATTCTCTTAGGAAAAATAATCCAGAAATATATGGATATTCTACTTTGCTTTTGATATTGATGGTTGCCACAATGTCAAATGCAGTATTAGTTATAACGCCGGAGCAATATGCCGTTTCATTCTTATATGAAATATCCATCCCACAAATCTTTTCAATTTTATCAAATGTATCATCAGTTATTAGCTTTGTTGAAATTTCTTTTTGAATATCAAGTGCCCAAGAAAATTCCTTTTGCATCATATCATTCCGAGATCATGTCTCTTAACTTTGACTATTTCCCGATTGATTATTCCGCTAAAATTAGAGTTTTTTTTTAATGATCAGTATTTAATTGGCATGATAGCTATCAAATACCTTTCCAAAATAATGAATGAATGCGTGAAGTGCACAAGTTAGAACTAAAAATAATTGTCAGAGACGAAAACATGCGGCTAGCTTGTAAGACTGTAAATGCAATAACTATAGCGAATACTCAAATGAATTGTATTTCGTGGTAATCTATCCTTTCATATGGGCTAGAAAATTGAGCATGCTTTTTGATATGATGTTTTTATAGGTTGCCTGGATTTATAATTTGATACATAATGCCGGGACCATCAGAAATGAAGCACCAGGAATTTGAATGGCAGATTAGTAGCAAAGTCAAGGAGACACATGACACATATACGTACACTTTATTGCCAGTTTCTGAATCACAAAGATTTGATTTTGAAATAGGCCAATTTGTAACTTTGAGCGCATTTCTAATAAGACCTACTGAATCAGGAGGAAGTGAAGAGAATCTGGTTAATCGTGCTTATTCAATCGCATCGTCACCGTCAAGGAATTTTATTGAACTTACAATAAAGGAAGAAAAACCATATGGCTACCTTAATCCTACTACAGGAAAGTCAGATTCCTTTGCAGCTTATTTTAATGAACAGGTCAAGTTAGGAGATAGGTTCAAGTTGAAGCTGAATCCAAATAAAGAACATTTCTTATGGAAAGTGGCTGCTGGAATTGAAAAAAACGTAGCATATTGGTCAGGTGCAAATGGAGCAGAATCTGCTAGAAGTTTGATCCAGTATATGGAGGATAAGAACGATCCGGAATATAATCTTGTTCTTTTCTATAGTAATACAAAGCTATCAGTTGATAGTGCAAAGAAAGACTTCGATATTACTGAACATCATCCTGTAGATACCTTGAACGTTATTTACTATAATTGGTTGAATGATATTACAAAAAAGATTGAGAACCTCAAGGTGATTTTTAATTTTACAAGGGAACAAAAGGTACCTATAACATCGCCTCAAGATGCAAGGATTATTTATAGAAAGGGAAGATTCTTCTTGAATCCTGACGGCTCTCCCGAAAGAACATTATTGAAATATAGGGGAAAAGTAGAGGCTCTGTTTAATCCAATATGTGGTAGTAGCTCATTCATAAACGGGACAGTAATGTTACCAAATGGGAAGATAAATAAAGGAAAAGGAATATTACAAAATCTAATGGAGCTTGAAGGAGTAAAACCTGAAAAAATCGATAAAGAACAGTTCTATTTACAACAAGTCGGGGCGAATCAAGAAGAAAGATAATATGAATTGAGCTGAATTTAGCTGAATTGAATTACCAATAGTTTAACCTTCTGCTGTTTTTCATTATCTAATTAGGTATTTTGCAGTTTAAATATTGAATTGTGTGTTTGTAAAGATAGTTTTTTTCGTTAATTGAGATATCAGGCAATTGAAACTGAATCTGGATTTTTCAATCATTTTGATAAATGATTATTGAATAAATGATGTGAAGATTTAGCTATAAAATAAAGAGCCAACAGTTATTTGCGTTGTATTTTAGAAAGATAGCGAGATATGAAAACGAACAAGAAAATGTCAATTGCTGTCATATTTCTCGCAGCAGCTATCATCTTTGTATCGTCAACTCCTATGGCAAAGAATGCCTTTGCACAAACTATTGGTGAAGAAGAAGAAGATGAAGTCAGCAACACGGGTACTCAAAACTATGAAAATTTCCTGACTTGTCTGTCTGACGCCGGTGGGCAAAATAGTTATCCTGCAGGTAATCAAATAGTAAATTGCTTAGAAGATAGTGGTTACGTACAGGGAAGTTCCAGTGCAAGTACAAGTACCAGTAACACTGAAGAGTCTAAAGATCAAAACGAAAATGCACAAACAAGTGTAGTTGATGACCAAAGCGATGACAAAAGCGATGACCAAAGCGATGACCAAAGCGATGACCAAAGCGATGACCAAAGCGATGACCAAAGCGATGACAAAAGCGATGACAAAAGCGATGACAAAAGCGATGACAAAAGCGATGATGAAGAATAGATTAGGTGCACAACCAACGATTGAAAGCTCCCCATACTTTCTTTTTTAGTATCGAATTTTAGTTATATGGTAAATTCTACTTAATCCTACTTGAACCAGAATAGATGTATCTGATTTGACTCAACAGTTATAATGTTCTATACTCGTTAAAATGTAGTATAGTGGATCCTTTTCAACAAAATCATTTTGACAAATTACTGTCTGAAGGAAAGAGAATTCTGGTAATGTTCTATGCGGATTGGTGCCCTTTCTGTCAGAAATTCAAACTAACTTTTGAATCGTTTGCCAATACTTCTGATAAAAAGATCAAATTTTATGCTCATATGATAAATGATGATGATGACCCTTTGTGGGATAGATTTTCAATTAATGCTGTTCCCACACTTATCGTATTTGATGGGAACGAGATCATTTCAAGAAGGGATTCAAAAATGGGTATTGGATTGAACAAGACAGACATTGATTCAATTCTAATAGAAATAGCAGGAAAGTAATTTCTCGTTCGCCTTGATTTCCATAATTATGATTTAAACAGCGATAAAGATCAGTAAATAGCTAGCCTAAATTCGTCATTAACATTACTACCCATGTTTTAGAAAGTATACTTACTGGAGCATACGATACTAAAAATTTTGTACCATTAATCGTTTCTGGACCATTTCCAGCTTTTCCAGATTTTCCATTTTTGAAGCTATTCAATTCTGCAAATGATTCAGATTTGTTTGACAATAGAGAATTTGAATCACCAAATTTTTGTCCGTTACCATCAGTGTATATTACTCTTATATCATCTGGGAGATTCAAAGATTGAAGCTTGTTATTAAATTTACTAAGATTCAACACTCCACTCCATATCCCTAACAAGGATTGGTTTTTTTGTGAATAAGTCGGGACTGAAATAAGTGCTACTGTCTCTCCGGTGGACGATGATATTATTGCATCGCCCAGAAATGCCTGCTTCGTCTCGATAGCTCCTTGATAATAGTCTCTGAACGCAAAGTTATTTCTACTGAGATCTAATTGACGACTGTAGGGCTCCTCCATATACATATCACCATTAGGCAGCAGGAATGTAATTGCCTCTAAAGTATCACTATGCTGTAAAATGTTATCTGCAATTTGTCTTTTCTTAACATCATCACTATCAGCTATTCCATGTAAACTACTATTAATTTTATTTGCGAATTGTGCGTTGCTAACATCTGATATCATACTTGTTATTTTTATTACTGAAGCTGATTCATTAAGATAATTCACCAAATTTTTAGATAAAATATTTGCTAAAGTACCATTACTTGCAAAATCATAGAGAGAGGAATTGATATTTTTATTGCTACCTTGTGCATATGCAGCACTCGAAGCTTGAGGTGAAATTGTGTGGATGACACTCACGATGGCAATAGTAACCGAGACTAACAAAACAACAGTACTCATTTTACGCATACTTTACAGAGTGCATAATATCATTCATATAATTTTTAAGGTGTGAGTGGTAGGTTCTTAATAGATGATAGATGATGACTACAATCAAGTACGTTGTCTTTTAAATTAGCAACGGTGCAAGAATTTTATCACTAGTTCATTATGGTTAAAAAAACAATTTAACCATCTCAAATACCTCGTATCCTTTCTTTACAAACTTCCAGATAGCTCTTGTCTATATCAAATCCAATGAATGAAACCCCTAATCTTAGTGAGGCTAATGCAGTTGAACCTATCCCGACAAATGGATCCATTACTACTCTGCACCTACTGATGCCATGCAATCTGATACACATTTCAGGAAGTTTAGTTGGAAAAGTAGATGGATGTGGTCTTTGTTCTTTATCCCAAATAGTTTCATAAGGAATGAACCAAGTGTTACCACGGTCTCGTAGATCATGTGTAGCCCTATTCCAGCGACCGATATTTGTTTTGTCTTGATAAGGTACGCCGATAGCTAGTTTGTCCAATTTAACATTGCCATTCTTAGTAAAATGAAAGATGAATTCAGAGCAATCATTTAGAAATCTATTGCTAACAATTGGCTTGAAATGTCCAACGGCAATATTTGATATTATGGATGGGTAGCTTCCTACATCAGATTTTGGTATGGCAATAGATTTTACCCAAACGATGACATTTTGTAATGTAAAATATTTCCTGAAGACGTTCGCGGCATCAAAAGGAATCCAAGGATCCGAAGGTTTGCTTCCAATGTTTATAAAAAACGAACCGTCGTTAGAAAGTACTCTATTGATTTCAGCACCAACACTGCTCAGGAATTTCAGGTATTCTTGTCTGGGTAAGTCATCTTTATAGCGATTGTACTTTATGCCAATGTTATACGGCGGAGAAGTAACAATTATATCAATTGTCTTATCCAGCAGATGATTTTTAATTCCACTGACACAGTCACCTAGATATAACCTTACAGATACATCTTTGCTAATAATTTCAGCGAATTTTAGTGGTATCGCCTGCTTAATTTGAATTCAACTTCTTTTTCAGATGTTCTAAGCGTATGTCGAATCTGAGAATGCATTGGATAGCGAACAGTAGAGGATTAACAAGAATTCTGTCAATTACATTGTAGGTACTTTTCAGATTAACACAAGATCGTCCACGGATGTTATCATGACAACTGCTTTATTTCCCCCTAGATTTTTTTTCATTCTGCCTACCACCTCGTCTACGTCGGAAGAATTTACGACAGTAGCAATTACTTTCCTAGAATTGTACGAAAGCTCAACAGTTCCACTTCCTCTTCCAGAAGCGACTCTTTCCTTATCTTTGGTTACTCCTTTTACATCATATACTGTTGCTTCGAGATTCAATTCCTTCAATGACGAAATAATATCGCTAACATTTTCGGCTTTAACTAGTACAGCTAGTCTCTTCATGGTTCTCGGTTCTTTTCCAGGCATTTTTGCGTATGTTACCTCAAATGGCAAGGTCGTATTGTCTTTAACCATTTCCTTAGTTTAGAGATACCAAGTATAAAAAGATGATGTAAATATGATGTTGAAATTATACGTTTGGAAAAAAAATGATACTATTTTTGATACATTTTTTCTTTGGACGTTAATGCAAGGAAATACAGCTAGAAATATTTATGAATGTTGTTGATATAGTCCTCTTATGGATAAAAAGTATTTTATCAAGTCAATGATTGTTATGGGTTTCATATTCGCAATCGTTTTGGTAAATGCCAATTTTTTGCCCAAAGCGAGAGCAGAAACAGGAGTTGGAAAGGATGTATTTAAGGTGATTGTCACCTTATTCGGCATTACAAATTCGACAAAAGACATTACGACGATTGTTAATGTAAAGGATCAAACGAAGATAAAGCTCTTTAATCCCGAAAATCCCGAAAGCCAGGTAGAAGACAAGGTAAGTTACACAATGACTTTTCCCGATTTGAGGGTGGATGATGGCGATCCGTACACTGTATGTACAGTGAGCGCAAAGGACTTTAAGAGTCATTGCATTGATGGAAAAAACTCTCCATTAAATAGACCTGAATTCGTAGATATTAACGTAGGTGGAGGATCTAATAATGCAAATGAAGATGAAGATTCTAGTGAAGATTGAATTTCTTCCCTTAATCCTTCACATTTAATCTTCCAGTATTTAGAATAGTCAACATCGACCCATCCTTATATACATATGTAGTAATGATCAGGTTTCTTTATTTATGAACATGAGAAATAATGTTTTGGTTTATGCTGCTTCCGCATCAACTTTTATTGCAGGTATATTACACATTGCTCTCGTTCCAATGTTTTTCAAGTCAATGACTCCTGATGTAACGATATTTTTTATTGTGTCTGGGTTAGCACAGATCTTCTGGATTATACCCACCATGAAAAGATGGATAGTGCCGTGGTATTATATTGGTATAGGTGGCACAATAATCCTAATTATATTATGGGTTATTGCTATACCTGGAAGTGGCTACCCGATTGGTGAGACAGACGTGGCAATAGAAGCATTCCAGATTGTTTACATCATTTTAAGCATAATCATCATAGAAAACACAAATAGAGAAAAAAATAAGATACAAGTTTAGGACTCTAAGTAGTCTTTACTTTACTCTAATGCAACAGAAATTTGTCCGTTAATTAAAGGAAGTCTTCTGGTATTTACTATGGCTTCTTTATTTGGTAGTTTTATTTGTTTGAGTCTTTAACTTTATTTTATCTCAAGTATGGATAAAAAATTTCCAGCAGAATCTTTAAACCATGCTATTTTTGGTTTACCATGGAAGATACCTTTGTCGTCTGTTTTTAGTTCTCCTTCGTTATAGATTTGAAAATGTACTCCAGCTTTAGTAAGTTCATCTACTGTTGATACTACATCATCAACTACAAAATTAAGTACTGTAAAAGTTGCCGGACTGTGATCTGATTTTGGGTAAATGAATATCTCGTTACCACCCTGAAGATGTAAATTTAACCCTTGTTCTGTATCTGATACTTCAAGACCCAGAAGTTGATTGTAAAACCTTTTGGCTTTTTCTAAATCGTTAACTGAAAAACTAGAAAAGGCCTTTGTATTTTTGAAATCTACCATATAACGAAATTAGAGAAAAATAACTATTAAGCGTTATACTAATTTGGCTTCCTGCATGTCGCCTTTCACTTGTAACTGTGCATTATTGTTGTTCTATGGATCTGTTCTATGGATCTAAATGGGCTCAAATACGCATATCCAGATAAATGTTTGCAGACACAGGAATTTGTATCTACGAAGTCAGTCTTGAAGGTTGCTGACTAAAATTGTTTGGGGATTTGATCTTTGTAAATCGTAACACTTTGGACAGATCATACTTCCGAACCAATACTTTAGCGAGGTCGTTTTCTTTTCACATAATTCACATTGTGCAAAGTTAAACATTTTATTATATTAGATATGATCTTATATAAAACTTTTCTAGTAGATTTAGATTGAATGAGATGGAGAGTTCGGTCCTTCGATATTTCTGCTGACTTTGCTAGGTGATAATTGGTTTTTATTGCCTCAAAATGTCTACCATAACCACAGAATTCAAGCTTCAAAGTAAAAGGTGGAACCCACACAAGACTGAATGAATTTTTCTGGCATGGTGTCAATTATCTTATTGGTTGCCTTCCAACCTGTACAATGACATGGGACAATATATTGAGGATCTACTCTTGTGAGTTCAGCTATTGTCAATGGAATTGAAGCTTCATAATCCTGTCCTGATAAATGAAATCCGCCTATAACGCAGTATATCTTTTTAATACCTGTAACTTTTTTTGCAAATTTAATGGTGTTTACTATTCCCGCATGTCCACAGCCTGTCAGAATTATTAGTCCCTTGTTTTTCACATTCATGATAAGTGCCTGGTCGTCACTTACCAGAGGATCAGGTACCAGGTTAATTTCATTATCCTGTTCTTTATATTGTAGGGGAAATCCTTTCTCGAATTCAGTAACTCGTGGTATTTCTCCGGTAATCATTACTCTATTGTTTGCCTGATTTGTTTTCTTTTTGCTTTGCATATTCACATTCCTCGGAAGGAAACTTATTTTGTCTACTTTTCTTATTATTCCCCCGGCCTGATTTATTTCCTCTTCATCTAAGAAATCCATTCTTGCTTTGTTACCATTCGGGTATACTAGCCAGCGTCGCAAAAAGGCTTCAGGATGTGCTATAATTTCTACGGATTTTTTTAACCTTCCGAGAGTACTAATTAGTCCGGATATGTGGTCGAAATGTCCATGACTTAAAATGATTGTCTCGATATCTTTTAAATTAATACCTAAAACATCGGAATTGTTAACTATCCCCTCTTTACTAACTCCAGTATCAAATAGAAATTTGTTAGTTTTAGTCGAGTTCTCGTATACATAGGATATTTCTAGTAATGCGGAAAACCCATGTTCGGCAATTGGAGATTTGCTTATTGTCTGATTACTAATCATAGGAGGTCTTTTTACTATGGACGAGCTAGGGAGCAACCTATCAGTAATATTGTCAACTAGAATGGTTATTTTTGCACTCTCAATTTCTTGCAGGTTCATTTATTATTTGCAATAAAGCAAATCATGGTATTAAAGTAATCAATTGTTCGACTTCATCTCGGAACAATTCCATTTTCGATCTATTAAGATTGTTGATAGGCTTTAGTCAAAACATTAACGTCAAGTTTTTGCATTTGTAACATGACCCTCATAACATTCTCAGTTTTTTTAGAATCTTTGTCTTGTAGCATTTTTACCAAAACATTAGGCACAACTTGCCATGAAACACCAAATTTGTCTTTGAGCCAACCGCAGACCTGTGCATTTTTATCGCCCCCTTCAGTAAGTTTATCCCAATAGTAATCAACTTCATCTTGAGTTTCGCAATAGATTTGAAACGAGATCGCTTCGCTAAATCTAAAGATCGGTCCTCCATTCAAAGCCAAAAATTTTTGACCCTCAATTTCAAAGTCAATTGTCATTACAGTGCCCTCTTTCTTTTTATGAATATCATAGCCTTCCTTGCCGTAGTGAGTAACGTTACCGATCTTGGAATTTTTAAAGATCGAGACGTAGAATTGTACTGCTTCTTCGGCGTTGTTGTCAAACCACAAGCATGGACTGATTTTCTGCATCTGAGTGTACTATTTCCTTAATACTTTAAATACATTCTGACGTCGAGTCTTTATTGACATATCTACAAATGTCAAAATGCCTCATGATGTCTGTATGAATGTCTTTCTAGGGGAACAAATTGAAATTTTTATTGTCTAAACACTATTATTTATAGCTATTATAAAGTCATATCTCATGCCCTTGTATTCAGAGCATTTTCATTCATGAATACAACAGGACTAAACGCATTGAAGAAAAATGGAGAACCCGAAAAGGATAAAGGCGAAACTGGTCCTTGAGTCATGAATGAATATCTTTTGGTCTTTGTATTGAAAGAACTTGCCGGATCAGTAAATGTCCTATACAGATCGATAGCTTTTTCATCCGAAACTAGTTCTCTTAGTGTCACTAAATCGTTACCTAATGAAAGTCCAAATCCAAAGAACATGATTCTTAACTGTTGTAATATATCCCTATGTATACTAGATAGTGATGTGCTGATAAAAAGCCATCCTAAACCATATTTTCTAGTGGTCCTCACTGCATCAAGCAATGTTAGCCTCAACTGTTCAAGATTTGCATCTGTGAATTCATCTTTCCTGGCGAATCTGTGGGCTTCGTCAAGAACCACGAGCGTATTTAATGATGTATTCTTTTGCCAAGTCTTTTCACCAAGGTTAACCAACCCAGTTAGCAATCGCTTTAGTATAAGTGATTGAATAGTTTCATTCCAGTATCTTAATTGCATTTTGTGGGCTGTTTGTTCTGAAAGATCTATTACGATGAGTGGTTTTAATTTCCAGGAAAACTTTCCTAAAAGATCATCAATAGTTATTGCATCCCGCCTATCTTCAAACAAACTACAAATCGGAATCCAGAATTGAGAATACAGGGTTTCCAGATTTTTTGGATTCAAGTTAGAAACAAGATTATTAAGACGTTTTCTTGGTTCTGGAGTCGAAAATATAAGGATTTGAACTTCTTCTTTGCGTAGTTCATTGATGAACAGGTCAAATGATTCTCTTTTTATCAGCTTATTCAGTGAAGTTTTATTTCTAAGTTTAGGTATCAGTGCATCTACAGCATATCTCTTATTTAGACCCTTTATTGTTAGTTGATGAAAGATTTGCGATTCCAATAAAATTTCTTCAAATAAAGTCCATCTATCTAAAACTAGATTTCTAACATTAATTGAAAGAATCTCTTTATTCAGAGAATTCATTATTTTTTTCATATCGAAACTAGAACCGTAGTTATGATTTCCGTTTGAAATATTGCCATAATCATTTGCATGATCAATTGCAAAACTTTTTGAAAACTCTCCTACGGGATCCAGTACCAATAATCCCATCTGTTGAAATTTAGAATATGCCGTAAGAATCATTTTCGCCAATGTTGATTTTCCAGATCCAGTTATTCCAAATATCCCCAAGTGGTAGGCTTCTCCAGCCCCGTTTTCCCCATAATCAAAATGCTTGAACCACATCGGTAATTTAGTCTTGGATCCATAACTATTCCCCAAATAAAACAAACTACTCTTTTGCTTTTCTAATATTGTACTCAATATATCATCGTTTACTTGATATACATACGTTCCTGTTGGAGGTACTGTTCCTAGTATGCTCGGTTCAACAAGATCCTCTGAACTGGTGAAGATAGCGCTACAAAGTAACTTTCCTACATGAACATCTTGTATACCACTAATAGGATTTACCGATCCTCTTTTTCTTGCTACAGATTTTATTGTAGGGTCTTCCAATAAAAAGTTCTTTAGTGCAATCTCTATTATTTGACCAATTGCGTAATGATTTTTAGAGTCTTGTAAATATTTGAAAATAGCCAATTCTCCCACAAGTTGTCTTGTGACGGAGGATTCCAAAATATCTAGGGCAAGTTCAATCGTAGAAGAGGGGGATCCAATTGTTCCTAATGTAGAACTATTTTTTAATAAATTATTAATCTTTTTATCTATAGTATTCTCCAAACTTATTTCCAAACTTATGAACCACCATCAGTTCTGTATGAATGCATTAGAAAAAATATATCTTTTTCATTATTATCACTTATCTGGGTCATTTGTTTCATTATGATTTGTTTATAGGCTGGAATGGCCGGAGCCATATGTTTAGCTATTCTATCTGCCATATATAACGGAAAAGGTTCCATAATCGACGGTGCCTGACATTGACTCTTTACATTGTATAAAATGGTATTTAGTTTAGTTTCATCTCGGACAATAGCTGCTGGCATTTCAATCCTTAGTGCAGGACACCAAGCGTGAGGTTTGTAATAAACTACGCACAAATTTTTTATTCCTGAAACTACTTGTTGCATAAGCGCATCAAGTTCTTCGTCCTCATAAGGCAATCTTACATGCCATCCTTCTTCGCTTGTAAATAATTTTGGACGCGTGAATTCTCCAGGATCCAGTATTAAAGTCAAGATTGCTCTATCGTCATAATTTTCTGGCCAGTGAAGGTTCTTACCGATATCATTCCTTGATGTATATTTTGGTATCCCGAGATAAAATTTTTCAGGGTCCTCAACATCCAATATTTTCTTGTACGAAACTAAGAATTCTTTAAAATCTTCCTTGATTCTATCGGAAGATCTTGTATTAAGGTTCTCTATAAAATTAATAGCCTTATACATATGGATTAATGCTGTTGTAAGCGAACCGTCGAGATATACTATGTCATATTTTGCATTAGCTGCTAATTTGATTTCCATCTCTACCATAATAGCTCTTGCTGCAATCATATTTTCAGGATTATGCTTTTCTGGGTTAACATACACATCATGATTGGGTGGTATCATTTTTCCGTCTTCTATTTCATTTATGCCCTCGACTCCAACTGCAGCTGCGAACAGCAAATCAGTCCCCAATAGACGATCTACAACATAAGCGCCATCTACTCCCCCTGAATTTAGACGTTTAATATTTCTGAAGTTAATATCATTATCCAGTAGCCCAACTTGTTCTAGCTGTAAACGAAATTTTTCTTTTTTGCAATTTATATCATGAATCGAGCTTTGAAGCACGTCTCCTATTTCGTTAGTTTTCATTAACATTTGTTCTACCAAGGACGCTGGAATCTCCAGAAAAGAAGGTGAATCAACTTCAGACATCGCTATTTATCACATTTCTACTCAAGTATACTGTAAATTTGTAAATGTGAATCAAATCTTCCAAAGGTTCTGAAATTAGTTTTGCCCCTACAATCATTGTCATTTTTACATTATAGTCAGTAGATACTTAGCTTTATGCCTTTCTGATAGGATAATTTTTACAATGTTGAGTGATTTTTTCCAACTGTCTGTTACGTTTTGTTGTCTCTCCAGAAATCCTCGGAATTGTTCTTATTGTTGTTGCATAGCTAAATAATAGGGGAATCAATTACAATATTTTATAATGCTATGATAAATTGGATGAATTAAATGCCAAATGAGTAAATCACTATAGATACGGATTAAGTAGCATAACTATATCTTTGCCATAAAATGATATAATTTGTATATTTATTCTTCGGTGGGAGCCTCAATCTCGCCGATACGTGAGCCTCCTTCCTCCGCGTTTTAACTTTTTTATAAAATGTTGGCCTTAAATAATCATAAATCCGTAACAACGATTCATTCTGGTGGGCCGGCCTCCAAATGCCAATCATGGGCCCACCAGTTGTTAAGTATTGCTTAAAATAGATCATAAGATCTTATTTATTTTCCTTGTTATGAGATTATTATATCATGCAAACGCCGATTCATTTATCGGTTTTTAACGTAGCAAATTTGATTGTTGACTATGACGCAATTGATCGAGTTTAATTGGCTTTGTCAAAAAACAGTTTATTATCTCTTTTTTAACGTACTCTTGGAGTGAATATTATCAATGTCATACGCGGTAACTAAATTGTTCTTGCCAAGGGATTCAAATCCTTTACGGTTTTTAGTAACTGTACTCCGTTGACTACTGGCATATTCAATTCAGAAATCATGACTCCGTAATCTCCCTTATGCAGTTTAAGATGTTCTAATGCTTTGATGGGATCTGTAAACTGGAATACATAGATACCTTTAATGGTGCATAATGTGTAATGAAATAAACGCGCAGTACTGGATTCCTCATCTACTACGCTAACAATTTTGTTTTCGATAGGCATACTTAGAAACACTCCTGCTCTTGAACTGAGTTCATATTTGTTAGGAACTTGGGACAATATTTCAGACTTACTTATGACTCGATCACTCATTAGCCGATAAGTAATATCGAATAAGCATTGATTCAATAGTTCATAGATCTATTACCTCAAAATCACATTTATACACGAACTTCTAATAAAGGTCTGATACATTTCTTTCTTTTTGTTTCCTAACTTCTAGTGGATTCATAAATGGTCCTAAACCCCATCTTAGCTAACTATCTCTAAATATTTACCCTATTATGACTGAATAATAAAATACTTTTACTCCCTCTCGGTAAGGCGTATTCTAAATTAAATCCCGACAGAGCTACTGATTTTGTATGACTATAGAACAAATTTTAGAAGAAGAGATTGAAGAATCTAAAAAATGGGTCGGCTTAGAAAAGGAGAATTCAACTTATAAACGAGACTTGATAAAGAGAATCGAACTAATATATTGGGTTTTAGAAAATCTGAAGAATCCTGATACTAAAATATGTAATCTTATAGAGTCAAAAATGAATGAAGTTATATTGACAATAAATCGCACATATTCAATAACTGAAGCCGACAAACTGCACACTGAATTAAGAATATTGGATTGGATATTTTATCAAGTTTGTAGTAACATAATAAAAAGTCACTAACTTTAAAAAGACAAACTGGTTTAATAAATTTTGATTAAATAATTAGTGTAGTCTTAATTCCAATACACATAAAATATAGGATTTTAAATATCAAGTAGTTCAAAATATCGTATGATTTCAATAGGACTAAATTATTTCAAGAGGTTGATATGATTATTCTTAATAATTCGGACCGGCCATGAAAGAAATCATTAAAGATTGAATATGCAATCCTGCTCAAAATAAGTATTATACAAAATTGAGAATCATCCAAATAGAAATTACATTGCCTTTTTTGCTTTTCTTCTTAATATAAGGAATCAGGTATATGATAACTTCTAAATTTATTACACACTAAGCATAAGACATTACGAGACAAGCCAAGACAAGATATTGTTAAATTGGTAAATTATATAGACCTCATGTATTTACATGGTACCGTTAGAGTATGAATAAACTCTCTTTTGTAATAGTCGTATTGCTAATTGTGTCCTTTGCACATACATTTTCTAACAGCTTGTTCTCTCAAAATGTAGTTTTAGGAAATGTAGCGAAAGATATTTTTGAAAATAAAACATTGACTCTCCCTAGTAACGTAAAGAACTTTGTAATTTTGATTCCAAATGAGGCACACGAGTCTCCCCTCCTACCGAAGGAACAGAGACTGATTAATCAACCATATGTTCCACAAAACTTAGTATCTGGCGCTAATACTCAAATTAATTGGTTCTCAGGTGACGTGGGTCATATCCGCAAGATAACTTTAACTGATGAGAAGTCAAAGGAAGTCTATAATTCTAGATTAAAATTTAACACTGCAACTGAGCCACTTCTTTTAAATCACAGTGGCAAATTTACTTATTTTGAAGAAAATGCAAACACTCAAGATCCAAAATTTGTCATGAAAGGAAGTATTACAATAACCAATGGCGATGTCCCACTAAATTCTAATGATAATGTGACAGTATCAGAATCACCATTTGATACTATGTTGGTACTTATGGTTCCAACTAACGATATCAAAAAACACATCATGACACTTTTTGACAACAATATAAATATTATCGATATTTATTCTTTCAAAGACCTTCGAGAAACCGGCGGGGGAGGAGCAAACCAAACTTTGCTAGCGCTAGGAACCAATAATCCACTTGATAAGTCAATCTCTGTACTTAAGAAAATCACTTCATCATTACCTTATTCTTAGAGACTTGTAAATTTGCTCCTTTCCGAGAAGACAAGATCAACACGGCCCCAGAGATATATGTGATGGTTTAATTACTAGAAGAGGATTACTACAAGAGATACGAACTGCTAAGCATTAAGGTTTTCAAGATAAACAAATCAATTAATACTCAATTTTTATTTGAGTTTTAGGCATGTTTAATTTTTGAATTTTTGCCAAAGTCTAACTATTTTGTCATCATAAAATAAATGTGAGTAACAAGATTTGTACCTCAGTTCTTTTGTATTTTTTTGAATCGATTGATGACAAGCCATAATAAGAGCCGGCATCTTGTAACTAGTAACGTTTCTTCTAACAACAGTAATAATAGAACAAAGTCTGAATGAATGCCTAAAGTTATGGTTATATAATACTCTAAGATCATTTTCTTTGGAAAAACAAATGACATAAGTTCAAGGTGAGCTTTCAATTGTTAGTTTGAATTATAATTATCTTGTCAGTACCAGACTCTGCGCCTAATATCTCACCTGCCCTGCCTAGAAGTTGACGCACTTTGGCCTCAGGGCTGGGTAATGGAAAGGATTGAAATTTTTCCAGTGATGGATCAAATCGCACCATAGCATTCGAACCAAAATCACTGAGCCACACAATATCGTTGTCATCAACAAATATTGCGTATGGTTGAGGTTTTTGACCTGGCAACTTCCATTCTTTCCATTCATCAGTAACAGGATTATACATACCCAGCTTGCCTGCATTCCACTCTGTAAACCATACACGACCTGAGGAATCAGGCCAGATCCGTCGCGCTCCCTGCTCCTTTGTGGGTGGATCTAGTACAGTTGCATTTCCCGTTTCTAAGTTTATTTGGGCAATGTAGCTCCCAGCCAGAGATGCAAAGTAAACTTCTCCTTTTGGAGTGGTAGAAATACCGTATGGTCCTTGACCTCTTGGTGCATTAAACA
>JGI24806J26614_1000096_pt1 | contig 17786 bp, 14 predicted proteins | sample Kansoi200umMDA_FD_26614 | JGI IMG/M metagenome (IMG submission 26614)
CTGGAACACCTCCACTTATTGTGCAGGATTTGGTTGATTTATTGCAATATCATGTTACGACGTACTTTGATAATGAGGTTTCAGGAATACCTCAAGCTCATCACAGATCTGGCAGGCCTCTTAAAACTTTGACTCAGAGATTAAAGGGTAAGGAAGGTAGGTTCAGAGGCTCACTTTCTGGGAAAAGAGTAGATTTTTCGAGTAGGACAGTAATTTCTCCTGATCCAAACCTTGAGATCTCTAACGTAGGGGTTCCAGTCGACGTTGCGAAGAAACTTACCATTCCAGAAACCGTATCACAATGGAGTCTTGAAAGGTTAAAGAAATTGGTAATTAATGGCCCCAATATCTATCCTGGCGCTAATTACATTATCCGACCAGATGGAGTGAAAATTAGGTTAGACTATGTTACTGACAGAAAAACGATTTCAGATTCAGTAGTAGCAGGTTATATGGTTGAAAGACATTTGTCTGATGGAGATATAGTAATTTTCAATAGACAACCTTCATTACATAGAATGTCGATTATGGCTCACTACGTTAGAGTACTTCCATATCGTACGTTTAGATTACATCCGGCCGTTTGTCCACCTTATAATGCAGATTTTGATGGAGATGAGATGAACCTTCATGTTCCTCAAAGCGAAGAGGCACGTGCTGAGGCTGCTTTGCTGATGAAGGTTCAAGACCAGTTAATTTCGCCAAGATATGGTGGACCTATTATTGGTGGAATAAGAGACTTTATTACTGGAGCGTTCATTTTAACCCGGGATGATACAACTCTAACAAGAGAAGAATTCGCAAATTTGGCTTTAATTGGAGGGTATACAGGAGTTTTGCCAGAACCTAGACTAAGTAAAGACGGAAGAAAAGTATATTCTGGTAAACAGCTGTTTTCTCTTTTCTTGCCAAAGGATTTTAATTTTATAATTACTTCAAAGTGGAACAAATCTGCAAAGCGTGAAGGAAAGGACGTTGTAATAAAAAATGGAGAACTTATTAGCGGGGTTATTGACAAAGCTTCTATTGGAGCAGAAGAACCAGATAGCGTACTGCACAGAATAACGAAAGATTATGGTAACGACATCGCTAGAAAATTCCTGGATTCAATACTTATTATGCTCAAAACATACATAACCCATCAGGGCTTTAGTTATGGTTATTCTGATCTTTGGCTAAGCGATGAAACGAGAAAGGAAATTAGTGATGTTATTCAGAAGGCATATACCAAGGTTCATGAGTTAATAGAGCAATATAAATCTGGTACATTACCTCTCACTAGAGGTCTAGCTCCAGAAGAAGCACTTGAATTGTATGTAGTGAATGAGTTGTCGAGGGCAAGAGATAGAGCAGGCAAAAACGCGGATAGAGCATTTCCTGATGACAATTCTGGTGTAATTATGGCATCTACCGGCGCAAGAGGCTCAACTCTCAATATCGGTCAAATGACTGCAGCTTTGGGTCAGCAATCTATTAGAGGCAAAAGGATCAATAAAGGATACCATAATCGCTCTTTACCTCATTTTAGGACTAATGATACAAACCCCGATGCGAAGGGTTTCGTAAAGTCAAATTATAGGGACGGGTTGAGCCCACTGGAATTCTTCTTCCATGCAATGGGAGGTCGGGAAGGTCTAGTAGATACTGCCGTGAGGACACAGCAATCAGGTTACATGCAAAGGAGGTTAATTAATGCTCTTGAACATCTCAAAATAGAATATGATCAAACGGTTCGTGATCCACATGGAAATATTATACAGTATCTCTACGGTGAAGATGGCATAGACCCAGCAAAAAGTGATCATGGTGAGGCAGTAAACATCTCTAGATTAATAGAAAGTGAATCAGTTGTCGATGAGGGTAAAAAGGCTACCGAAAATGAAATCAAAGATATTATAGAAAAATACGCAGAAAACCTCAATCCACGCTTAAGAAATAGCCTTGAAACTGCTTTGTTCGAAAACAGATTGAGCAAGGAAGGAATTGAGAAAGTATTGAAGAAGACCGTCGATTTGATTGAAAGAGCTATGACTGAGCCTGGAGAAGCCGTAGGTGTTGTGACTGCGCAATCTATAGGTGAGCCGGGAACACAGATGACACTTAGAACATTCCACTTTGCTGGTGTTAAGGAGCGCAATGTTACTTTAGGACTTCCTAGATTGATTGAATTAGTAGATGCGAGGAAGAAGCCTGTAACACCAACTATGGATATTTTTTTGGATAAGACACATCGAGTATCGAGAGAAAAGGCGCTTGACGTAGCAAGAGAAATTATTTTTACAAGGGTGAGTGATTTAGTGGAAAAAACCGATACTGATTATAGCGGTATACTTTCGTTTTATTTCTCAGAATCTAAGCTTGCAGAACGAGGATGTAAATTAGATGAAGTACAGGAGGTGTTAAAAGGATCAAAGAAGAAATATGAAATAAGCATTAACGAAAAAAAGCAATTTATCAAAGTCAACGTTTCTGACCAACCTGACGCACAAACTCTTTTGACTTTAAAGAATAAGCTACTCAATACTCGCGTCAAGGGAGTACCTGACATTGAAAGAGTTACAATTGTAAAACAGGATGAAGAATGGATCATTCAGACCGCAGGATCTAATCTTTCCAAAGTGGTAGCAATTGAAGGTGTTGATACCTCTAGAATTACTACAAACAATGTCTATGAAGTTTGGCAAACACTAGGAATCGAGGCAGCCAGAACAGCTCTTGTTAAAGAGATAACAAACACACTGGAGGAACAAGGCTTGGAAGTTGATACCAGGCATATTATGCTAGTGGCAGATCTCATGACATCCAAGGGATATCTACAACAAATTGGTAGACATGGGATTGCAGGAACTAAGACGTCTGTTCTTGCAAGAGCAGCTTTCGAAATTACAGTTCCAACTATAGCTAAAGCTTCGCTAGAAGGCCAAATTGAAACATTAAGAGGCGTAACAGAAAACGTTATAGTAGGTGCTACGGTACCTGTCGGCACAGGCATGGTAGATCTGTACATGAAGGTGAAAGAAGAAAATGGTCAAGACACTTGAGAAAATAATTAAGAATGCGATAGCCGAGAACAAATACAAGAGTGGAACAAAGGAAGTATTACAATCTATGAAAGGATCAAAACTAATAGTGATGTCAAAATCGCTTGCTCGTAATGATGGGTTAAAATTGGAAGAAGAGGCTAAATCTTCTAATATTCCTATTTACTGGTTTCAAGGTAATTCCGTTCAACTAGGAAAGTTATGTAATAAGCCTTTTAGAATCAGTATTTTATCTCTCAAAAGTGGTAGTGATGAAGAGATAAGTTCAATTATTTCTAACCGTTCTAAGGAAAGTCAATCAGTAAATAGCTCATAATAGTACTCATTTTCCTACCTTTTTTTATCCCTGCTAAGGTTCGTCATACTTTTATAAAATACTAAAAATTGAGACAATAGCCGTTCTGTTTCTATCTCTCCAATAGCAAAATAGGAAATTGCTTTTGAAATAGAAGATAATAATAGATCACTTTAATAAAAAGCTATAATGCATTACATTATTAGAATAGGTACACCATCAAAATACAAATTACAAAAGCACATACATAGGCCTATATGCTAAGAAACCCCTTCATGTTAATCAATTCCTTGGCATCAAGACTTAAATTGCTCTTCTTCAAGAAGCATGAATTGTCGTTTAATGTTCCGAACTTCACAAATAATTTCTATTTCAGAGGCCCTATGATATGACAGACAAGATTAAATTGACATCTGATGAATTACGATTAATGTCTTTATTTCAGAGCATAACAAGCGCAACAGCGCGAGATTGTATTTTGGACGAAAGGATGGACCGTGTCATCTTTATCGTCAACAAGGGGCATATGGGTCTTGCTATCGGAAAAGGGGGATCGACAATCAAACAACTACAGAACGTGATTCCAAAAAAAGTGGAGCTAGTTGAATATTCTGATGACGTAAGCAAATTTATTTCTAATATATTAAATTCGGATCTGATAAATGAAATTAAGATTAACGAGAGAATAGATGGTACGAAACAAGCTGTTGTTGTTGTGGATGCCAAGAAAAAAGGGGTTGTGGTAGGCAGAGAAGGCAGAAATGCTGAAAAGGCAAGGATACTCGCAAAGCGATACTTCCAAATTTCCAATGTCCTTATAGTAAGTGGAGAACAAACTCTAAATAATAACGAACAGGTGAATATATGAATGGCTAAATCTCCTTTAGGATTATTTGCTGGGCGTGTTCTAAAATCTAAGAGGAACCGAGCCAGATGGGCAAACAAGTACTATAAAAGAAGGAAGTTAATGCTAGACAAGAAGGCCAACCCATTAGAGGGTGCACCTCAGGCGAGAGGCATAGTATTAGAAAAAGTAGGTATAGAGTCAAAACAGCCCAACTCTGCCGTTAGAAAATGTGTCAGAGTTCAACTGATTAAAAATGGTAAAACAATAACGGCATTTCTCCCAAGAGACGGTGCCCTAAACTTCGTAGACGAACATGATGAAGTAGTATTAGAAGGCATCGGAGGATCAATGGGAGGAGCAATGGGTGATATTCCCGGAGTTAGATGGCAAGTTTTTAAAGTGAACGGTGTTTCGTTGATTGAACTTGTATATGGTAGGAAGGAAAAACCGAGGAGATAGTAATGAGCGGTAAAGAACAAGTTAACATCATGTTATTCAATAAATGGGATACAACCAAGATCGAAGTAACTGACATAGGTCTAAGTAGAGTAATCTCATTAACACCATCAGCAGTAATTCCAATTACCTTCGGAAGACATGAGCACCAAAGGTTAAAGAAGTCCGACGTACATATAATAGAAAGATTATCCAATAAGATGATGCATTTCGGAAAAAAATATGCTAAGAACACAGGCAGAATGGGGGGAAAAAAAGCCCGTGTATTGAATGTAGTAAGAACTGCACTTGATATCATCCATCTAGAAACCGGTAAGAATCCATTGGAATTGTTAGTAAGAGCTATAGAGAATGCATCTCCTAATGAGGATACTACTCGTATTGTCTATGGCGGTGTAGTATACCATGTTTCGGTAGACGTCGCGCCGCTACGCAGAGTAGATCTAGCACTCCGTTTTATCGCCGAAGGGGTAAGAGAAGCAACATATTCCAATCCACAGACCACTGAAGAAGCATTAGCTAGAGAGATAATCTTGGCAGCAAACAATGATATGTCAAGTCATGCGGTTAAGAAAAAGAATGAACAGGAACGGATCGCAATGGCATCTCGATAGTCCTGGATTGTGTTGTCTTTTTTTACATTAACGTTTTTATTTAGACAATAATATTCATATTATATTATACTACGCTGAACAGGATCCTGAAAAGTTGAGATGCTCATAAAATGTAGTGTATTAAAGTTATAATAAAATTTAAAAATTAAAACATTGGTTCTGGGGCGCGCTCATTCGTTGTTTGTAGAACAGTGGCAGTAGTTGACAACTTAGACGTATGTAAGCTATGAAAGTTAAATAGTGGAAAATAGAGTGAGAGCAATACATATGAGTGGTAAGGACGAATACATTTTTACAAAAGCTGCTTTAACGAGCACAAAATGTGGCAAAGAAATATTGAAACAAATTTTGCTTAGAAAAAACGGCTATAAACAATTTACTATATATAAAAAAAAATATGAAGAGGAATTTGAAGATTTTACAAAGAGATTTTTAATATCGTTACACCATCGGATTATTTCTGATTCTAATCCATCTGTCACAATGAAAAAATTCATTGAAGAGGTTGGATCTTCAGAATTAATCCTAGATGACAAGAAACTCGATAATGTTAAAACAAGACTATCCAGACCTGAAAATCTCGCAGATAGAATAGTGAGGATTTTAAATTCTAATTTCGTCAAGATGGCCTTTCCTGTTTTAAATGCATTGTTTGACGGTGCTTCAGCCTACAATAACGAAGAAATTTCAACCGACTTGAAAAATTCAATTATTGATGGTCATATTATAGCTGTCGATCTTAGTGAACCAATGGATAGAATAATGGACAAAGATGAGGATGTCCAATACCTTGACGACTATAAACTCATGAATCCGTATATTCTAGAAGTTGCAAGAGAGAAAATTTCCAAAAGTGGCGACTCAGTATTAAAAGCATTTGAAGAGGGATTCAAGGACGCTAGAAAGGGGCAGTATATGGATTATAATTTAAAGCTCAAGCCTGAATCTATCAACTATGAAAATATGATCGTCTCTTATAAGAAATATCGTGCAGTAATGGGAACCGCTGGAAGGAATATGGCATTCAACCGGTCTCCTTTGAGTGATATATACGACTTGGGTATGGCAAAGGCAGCAGAATGTGTTGGTTGTGGAAATGAGATTGAGGACTCGATAAAGCAACGCTCAATTAAAATACCATCTTGGCCACTTTATTATTCTCTCATTAGCAAAGATGTTGAGAAAGCATTTGAAATAACACTGAAAAAGAGCGAAATATATTTAGAAGAAGCAAAACTTGCGATGGATATGCTTCCATTCGAATTTCAATTCAAGCCATTTCTTGAATTTTTATTTTTGACAGTTAATCATTATAACCAATATTGGTATAACGAACTTATGAGAGGTGAGATATTCACTCTTTTACAAAAGGATTTTGATATAACAATGAGAAAATAACAACCGCACATTTTTATGTCGTTTTTTTACTCAGTAATTAATTTATGATGTGGTCTGAAATTTACCGACCTGTGAAAGTTCAGCAGATGGTAGGAAATGAAGACGCTCGGCTGGCAGCCGTAAAGTGGCTTTCAGGATGGGTAAATGGCAGCAGGCCCTTGCTTCTAATAGGTCCTCCTGGCACAGGTAAGACCACTCTTGTTCATGTATTATCTCAACAGTTCAATTATGATATGATAGAATTGAATGCCAGTGATAACCGGAACAAAATAGGCCTTGAAAACCAGATTACGCCAATGTTTTATAATAATAGTATACTTGGAAGAAAAATGCTGTTATTCTTAGACGAAGTTGATGGAATTTCCAGCAGGGAGGATACAGGTGGAATTGATGCTCTGATAACTATAATGAAAGAGCCGACGATCCCTGTTATCATGGCCGCAAATGTTCGGAACATANAGATTAAAGATTTATCAAAGATCTGTAAAGTAATAGAATTGAATTCGATTCCAGCTAGCACGTCAATGATACTTCTAGATCATATTCTAAAGAAGGAAAACAAGCAATTAAGTTCTGATGATAAAGTTTCCGTTGTGAATAATAGTAAAGGAGACATCCGTTCAATGTTGAATAATGCACAGTCTAAATGCGCCGGATATAGCTCAACCCGAAGCGATATGTTTGAAATTGAGATTGCTGCAGCGATAAATGGTTATTTTTCCGTGACTGAACTCGAGAAAGCAGAGATATTCTTGTCCAATGCAGACGCTGCTTACCCTGATCCGCGCTTTGGGATGTCAGCCGAAGAGAGACGAAAAGATATGATAAACGCACTATTTACAAGCGTAGTTTCTTCACCTATAGATCTAGAAAGTCTTGCAGGGGCCTTAGAAGTTCTTTCAAAGATAGATATAATAGTTGGTAGAATAGGCGAAAACAGATATTGGAGGCTTATGAAATACCTCGAAGTTATGATTGCATATGGTATATTTAGAAATACTCGCAATAAGGGAATTAAATACAACCAGTATGGTGTCTTCTGGCCCTTAATGAGACCTATTTTTGCTAGGGGTAATTCCATGAAAAATCTATTGTCGAGTCTATCAAAGCAGACCCATGTTACAAAAAGTGTGTTTGGATCAATTTATTTTCCATATCTTCTTCAATTGCTCGTTGATAAAAAAATAGACCTGAAAGAATTTTCAAATATTCCAAATCTTAACGAAAAATATAGTGAAGCGTTGGTAAAAGAAATGGATCTAATTAAAGGTAAAAAGAAATGAGTGAAAAATCACAAGAATGGGGTAAGGTTNCTAGTTAAATACAAAGGCAGCTGCAAACATTGTGGAGGAAATATCCTCTGGAGACTATGATCTGTCGTCAAAATTCTCAAGAGCTATCTAACATATGGAAGTGTTCCTCCGAAAGGTTATTGTCAAATTTTACTTTGACAAAAAAGGCAGTTGAAATGTTTTATTTGTTGTAACTCTCCGGAACTTGTAGTTTGTGCCTTTTACCAAGATTGGAGCGAACAATGGATTGACAAGCATATTTGCAATATATGCTTGACTGATTATAAAGTCACAAAAATCCCACGAACAACGCAGTGAGAAATTGTATAGAATAGTAAAGGTTCAAATTTAAATGCCACTAGACATCTGCAATACATATGTCAAGTGAATACGAACAAAATGTAGGAAAGCTTCTCGCTCAGAAGACTGAAAAGTTAGAAGAATTGAAAAGGAATCCATCTATTTACAATGAACAGCTAAAAATGCTTATGACTGAAATAGAAACCCTACAATCTCTTTTCGAGAATTACAATCTGGGAATGAACTATTTTCGTAGAGCACGTGGGGGAAGAACTGGTCTTAGAGAATAGGTTAATTTCTTTCCTGTATATGTTGTATGTCATAACTCGTTTTTATCTTATAAAATTGAAATCTAATAGATATTTGTGCATCGAGAAGTTTATTATACACTCAACTCATTTTAGAAGAAAATAGCCTTACTGTCACAAATATCATGTTTTCTAAATAATATAAATGATAATATCTGAAAATGACGCTCTGCTAACTTAACAAAAATCTATCGATAAATATATCCCACCTCTCTAGATGGTCATATTTAAAACAGGAAAAAAACCTTCAAAAAGATGTTTATTACGCATGAAATTTGTTTTTGTACTCTTCTGAATTTTCCTTACGGACAACACATAAAAATTATCTTCATTCTTCATAGGGAAAAGTATCAAGAGGAAGAGCAATCCAATATATAAAAACCAGGAAGTTTGATCATGACTATTTTTCATGTAAAAGAAGGTGTAGACTGAACATGTTAGAAATTGGTCAAACGTGTTTACCCAGATTCAATAATAAAATAATTATTAGGAAGAATCCCGTAATGAAGAGCGGGAAATGATAAACAAGCATTTTTAGATCTTGCTTATGCAACACATATTTGCGATTGATTATTTCTCATTGAGGTACATTATGAACTTAAGTATGCATTGACTGAATTTCTTGGCTTGACTTAACAGAGAATTAGAGTAAATTATATTTAAATAGTAAATTTTATTGTAATGAATTTATATAGGCAATTCTTGGGATTAATTAATACAAGGCCATGCATGAAGATAAAATCAAGAGATTATACAATATGAAAAAAATGGCTGAAGAGGGCGGGGGAGAAGACAAGATCGAAGCTCAGCATTCCAAAGGTAAACTTACTGCAAGAGAAAGAATTAGTCTTCTTTTAGACGAAGGTACTTTTATTGAGATTGATAAATACGTAACTCATAGGAGTGAGGATCCNGAAAGTAAGAAATATTATGGTGACGGCGTTATTACGGGATTTGGAAGAATCAATGGTCGCCAGGTTTTTGTGTATGCATATGATTTTACAATATTGGGAGGATCATTGGGTGAGATGGCAGGGAAGAAGATTGTTAAGGTTATGGATCACGCTATAAATGCGGGAGCACCTCTTATTGGCATTATTGATTCTGGTGGAGCACGAATTCAGGAAGGCGTGACGAGTCTTGACGGATATGGTGATATCTTTTTTAGAAATACATTAGCATCTGGGATAATACCACAGATTACTGCAAGTATTGGTCCTTGTGCAGGCGGTGCTGTCTATTCTCCTGCAATGACAGATTTTGTTATTATGACTGAAAATGTTGCCCAGATGTTCGTTACCGGACCTGAAGTGGTAAAGGAAGTCCTGAGTCAAGAAGTGTCATTTGAAGAATTAGGGGGCGCCAGAACCCATGCCTCAAAATCTGGCGTAGCACATTTTGTTGCCAAAAATGAGTATGAGTGTATGGATAAAATAAAAAAATTGTTATCGTTTATTCCACAAAATAATACAGAGGAACCACCATTAATGGAGAGCAGAGAGGATGTGAATAGAATTGATCCTAAGCTTATAAACATTTTGCCAGAGAATCCATATGAACAGTATGACATGACGCATATAATAAAATCCTTAGTTGATAATGCGGAATTTTTTGAGGTTCATGAACTTTTCGCAGAGAACATTTTGGTAGGGTTTGCAAGATTGGGAGGAAGGTCGGTAGGTCTTATTGCCAACCAGCCTATGTACTTGGCAGGAGCGCTTGATATAAATTCATCAAATAAAGCCGCACGTTTTATCCGGTTTTGTGATTCTTTTAACATTCCTATCGTGACTCTTGTCGATACGCCAGGATATCTTCCTGGAACTGATCAGGAACATAATGGTATCATTAGACACGGAAGCAAGTTACTTTATGCATATTGTGAAGCAACTGTTCCAAAAATCACTTGTATTATCGGCAAAGCTTATGGCGGTGCTTATATTGCTATGGGAAGCAAAAATTTGAGGACTGATGTAAATTATGCCTGGCCAACAGCAGAAATAGCAGTACTTGGACCAGAAGCGGCAATTACCATCATACACAGAAGAGATTTGAAGGGATCTGCAGATGCGATAGTCACAAAAAAGAAACTCGCTAAGGAATATCGAGAAAAGTATGCCAATCCGTATATAGCAGCTGAGAAAGGTAATATTGATTTGGTAATAGATCCAATGGAGACAAGATCGATGATAATTCGGGCTATTGAGGCTTTAGTCAATAAAAGAGAATCAAGGCCATGGAAGAAACACGGAAACATAAACCTATAATAATATAGTGAACAAAAATTGGCAGCCAAAATTTCTAGCATTTTAATTGCAAACAGGGGTGAAATTGCTCTTAGAATTATAAGAGCTTGCAGAGAATTAGGAATAAAATCAATCGCGATTTATTCAGATGAAGATGCTAGATCAGTACATGTTAGAAGAGCAGATAAAGCTTATCATATTGGTCCAGCAGCCGCTTCAGAGAGTTATCTTAATATCAATAAGATAATTGAACTTGCTAACAGTGTGGGAGCAGATGCGATTCATCCTGGATATGGTTTTCTATCAGAAAACGAAAAATTTGCAGAGATATGTGAAAAGAATGGGATCATATTCATTGGGCCGAAAAGCAAGGCAATGGAAGTCACAGGAGACAAAATGAAATGTAAGGCTATTATGAAAAAAGCTAAAGTTCCAACTGTTCCAGGCAGTGATGGTATCATTGAGGATGTTGAACGGGCAGCAAATATAGCTCATGATGCGGGATATCCTGTTCTTCTAAAATCTGCGTTTGGAGGAGGAGGTAGAGGTATTCGACTTGCCAATAATGAAAAACAGTTAAAACAGGAATTCGAGATGGCCTCTGCAGAATCAAGAGCTGCCTTTGGAAAAGCTGCGCTTTATGTCGAAAAATATCTTGAGAGAATAAGACATATTGAATTTCAGTTAATAATGGATTCCCATAAAAACGGGAGACATATTTTCGAACGTGAATGTTCTATTCAGAGGAGACATCAGAAGCTTATTGAAATGTCTCCATCGCCAATTGTTGATAAAAAAACAAGAGAACGAGTAGGAGAAATTGCTGTTAGAGCTGCAGCTGCGGTAGATTATCTTAATGCAGGCACAGCCGAGTTCTTGCGTGATCAGCAAGGAAACTTTTACTTTATAGAAATCAACTCTAGGCTACAGGTAGAACATCCTGTAACCGAACTTGTAACAGGAATCGATCTTGTTAAATTGCAAATTGCAGTTGCACAAGGTGAAGACATACCTTTCAAGCAAGAGGAACTAAAAATGCATGGGTGCGCTATTGAATGTAGGATTAATGCTGAAGACCCTTTCTCTGATTTCGCTCCCTCTATTGGTATAGTCCCTAACTGCAATATTCCTAATGGCCCAGGTATCAGAGTAGATACTTATCTATATCCTGGCTGTAATGTATCAGGATATTATGACTCTTTAGTTGCTAAATTGATTACGTGGGGCAATAATTTTGAAGAATCCCGAATTAGGATGAAAAATGGCCTATCCGAGTTCACAATAGAAGGGATTAACACAACTATCCCGTTATTCAAAACAATAATGGATGAACAAAATTTCATCAAAGGTGATCTTTCAACTGATTACCTAGAAAGATTCAGTATAATAAATAAAATGAATGAAGATGCAAAAGAGAAATCAAAAAAATATTCATCTGCCGCTATTGCGACAGTCCTTTTGCAATCAGAATTTGTTAAGAAAGGTGGCCGGATTATCCCAACCGACGTTGCACAGTCCAATTTAAGCTGGAAAAAATTGACAGGGAGATAATGATGGAATTTAAATTAGCAGATCTAATTGAAGTGTTAGATTGTGAAATTGTCCGCACTCTCGGGAATGGATCTATTATAATTAGAATTGGGAAAGAAGAACACAACCTAAGTTTATTAAAATTAGAAACCAACGAGTTTGAATTTATTTTAGATAATACTTTTCATCATGCCAAGATAATTCAATCTAACAGTATTGAAACACAAATCGTAATAGACGGTCAACCCTTGACAGTTAAAAAACACCTGAAACTGTCTCAAGTCCTTGGAAAATCATTAGCAATGGTGGAGTCGGGTGGCGGTGTAAATAATCTTACAAGCCAGATACCTGGCAGAGTAGTTAGTGTAATCGCAGAAACTGGGATGCCAGTGAAGAAAGGTGATGCAGTAGTGGTCTTGGAATCTATGAAGATGCAGGTTGCAGTAAAAGCACACAAAGATGGTAATTTGAAGGAAATAAAAGTAGAGAAGGGAGCAGCAGTGGCAAGGAACGAAATTATAGCAATTATAGAATAGAGAGCGACTTAATCTCTTATTCGGTATAATAATTTTATATCTAATTCACTTAGGAGAATAAATCAAATGACATTTCTAATCCATGCTAAATGGAACAAAAATATCGTATCATTAGATCCCTTAAAATTATGTCATAGGAAAATATTTTAGCATTTATTTTTTCTTTAACTCATCCTTAATTTCGTTGTAATTGGGTTCAATTAATGGATTATCTGAAATCCATCTGTACTGAACTGTTCCATTTTCATCAATTATGAATACAGAGCGTTTTGCTGCATTATAATCCTTTAATGTGGCAAGATCTTTCATTACTATTCCATATTTTTGTATAGTTTCTCTTTTGTAGTCACTTAATATAGGAAAGTTCAGATGACGATTCTCAGTAAAAATTTTGTTGGCAAACGGGCCATCAACGGAAACTCCTATTACTTGAGCACCACAATCGTTTAATTCATCCAATGAGTCTCTAAAAGCACACATTTCAGCGGTACATACGGGAGACTCTGCAGCGGGGAAAAATGCTAAGACTACTTTCCTTTTTTGAAAGTCTGTTAATTTGTACATTTTCATATTGATGTCAGGCAATTCAAAATCTGGTGCCTTATTACCTTTATTTGGAATATATGTTGCTGATGTATTAGACATACATAAAATTAGAAAGTGCGAATAATAACGCTTTCGGTCTTTATCAATGATACCTGGACCTGAAAGGCGAAAGCAATCTTAATTCTTTTACTATCCCTGACAAAATAGAAACAGTTTGATCGATCTCGCTTTTTGTATTTTGAATTCCTAAGGTAAAGCGTAACGAACCTGTTATTTCTTCATAAGTAAAGCCCATTGCTTTAAGAACATGNGATGGNTTTTGTCTTTTTACTGAGCAAGCAGAACCTGTGGAAGCAGCAATACCATTTTCATCCAGCTTCATTATCAAATCTTCACCGTTTACTCCAAAAAATGTAAAGTGTGCATTATTGGGATTTCTGTTGTCGTAGACACCATTTAATCGTGAATAAGGGATCTGATCTATGACTTTTTCTATCATATAATTTCGCAGTGTCGTAAGCTTACTCTGGCATTCGATACTTTTTTGGTAAGCTATTTCGCATGCCTTTCCAAATCCCACTATACCGTGTACATTCTCAGTGCCTGACCTCATTAAAAATTCTTGTCCACCACCATGAACTAAGGGGTCTAGCATTATACCTTCACGAATATATAAAGCACCAATCCCTTTTGGACCGTTAATTTTATGCGAAGATAATGAAAGAAGATCTATTCCTAGGCTTTTGACATTGATCGACACCTTGCCAATAGCTTGAACAGCGTCTGTATGAAAAATCGTTTTTCCTCCCTTGTCATGAGTAATTTTAACTAGATCACTTATTGGCTGAATCGTTCCAACTTCATTATTTGCAAACATTATACTCACTAGAGCAGTCTTCTTTTGAGATATGGCATTCTCTAGTACGGAAGGTTCTAATGATGCGTCATTTCTTACTGGAAGATATGTTACGTCAAACCCTTTTTTTTCCAGATCTCTGCATGGTTCTAGAATAGCTTCATGTTCTATCGTGCTAGTGACGATATGATTTTTCTCCGGATCCTGTTTCCGGGCATACAGAGCAGCTCCTTTGATTGCAGTGTTGTCAGATTCAGTTCCTCCAGAAGTAAATATTATTTCGCGATGATTAGCGCCAATTAATGATGCTACTCGTTTCCTTGCATTCATTATAGCAGAAGATGTTATCCTTCCAAATGTATGCAAAGAGGATGGATTGCCATAATATTTTGTAAGATAAGGAATCATTTCCTGAATTACTTCATCTAAAACAGGAGTAGACGCTGCATTATCCAAATAAATGCTTATAGGTAAGATTATATCACTCCATAACTACTATCTTTCTTCTATACTCATTCTACAACAATGAGGTTTCCGCTGCGATATCCGCTTACGTCTATTGATACGAATCTAAACCCTAGCTCCTTAAGTTTAGTGTCTAGTATGGTTAATTTATCAATATCAAATAGTTTAGTAAGCTCATTCCTATCAACTTCGATTCTAGCAATCTCTCCATGATCTCTTACTCTGACTTGTCTTACGTTGAATATGTTCTTTACTATAATTTCAGATTTTTCAATNTTCCTTAGTTTTTCAAAGGTAACTTCTATACCTCTGGGTATCCTCGAAGCCAAACAAGCATTGGATGGTTTATCATATAGCGAAAGTCCAGAGAGCCTAGCAATTGATCTTATTTGATCTTTGTTTATACCTAATTCTACCAAAGGGCTCCTTATACCGTTTTCTCTAAGCGCTTGGATTCCAGGTCTATAATCGGCCAGATCGTCAATATTTGTTCCATCAACAATTATTTTTATTCCATATCTGTTGGCTTCCACTATTAGGTGCTCTGCTAGCTCGGTTCTGCAATGATAACACCGCATTTCATCATTCTTAACGAATTCTGAGTTTTTTAATTCATCATATTCAATTATTTTATGGTTGATAAATATTTCTGCTGCTATTTTGTTAGCAGTAGAGATCTCTTCTTTAGATAGTGTTTTATAATTTGCAGTAATCGCCATAGCATTGTTTCCAAGGGCTTCTTTGGCAGCCAAAGCGACGACTGCACTGTCTACTCCACCTGATAAAGCAACAATGACTTTGTCAGCATTCGTTAAAAACCAATTTACCAAGTTAATATGATTTTCTGTTGATTTACTTGACACCTTTAATTCCTTCCAATGCTATGTAATAATTCNGCGTTTGTTAGATCTGATGCTNGTTTAACTGATATTCCTATCCTTGAAGCAATATCTACAAGATCCTGAAATTCAGGTTTCACAGTAAGGGTTTTGCCGTTAGAATCTTTTGTAATCTTTACTTTAATGTTAAAAATGTTATCATGAATTTTAACGGGAACGGTTATGCTACTCCGTGGAAGAATAACTCGCTGTATCTCTTGAATTCTCACACCAATTGTACCCGTTTCTCTAAATAGTATTTCCAAGATAGTATTGACTTGTGTCCGATCAGATATAACTCTAATGAGATGAGTCGGTCTGTTTTTCTTAGAGATACCCTGTAATACGGTGACATCTTTAGCGCCAGCTTCTGTTAGTTGTTCTATCATATTTCCAATTATTTCGCCAGAAATATCATCTATATTAGTCTCGACCATGAAAATGGTATCTTTAGTTGNGTCACAGCTTGTATGAGAAGTGCCTATAACCAATCTNAACGTATTGGACATGTGGGAGAATTTCTTCAATCCAGCACCGTAACCTAATATTTCAGGACTGAAGCTTGGATAATAATTGATACACTCAGACGTTAAATTAACAAGCATGGCCGCGCCAGTAGGAGTAGTTAGCTCTTCGTCTACCTGACCTCCTACCAGCGTAAATGATTTTCTCTTAAATATTTCCAGTATGGCATTAGTTGGATTAGAAATTATACCATGTGAAAATTTTGAAAGTCCACCACCGACGGCTACCTTGGTTGAAAATATTTGAAATTCAAAAAGTTTGAGATCTTGTAATGCAGTAGCACAGCCGATAAGATCGGCAAAGGTATCTATGTTTGAAGATTCATGTAAATGGACGCTGTTAATATCTTCGCCATGGATGAGAGCCTCTGCTGATATTAGTGTTTTAAATGATTCTAGGGCAAATGTCTTGGCTCTTTGTTCTAATTTTAAAAAATCACAACACAATGCAAGGGAACGAAACATTTTCATTCCGTTACGTTCAGAGATGCTATCTCTAAATTGAAAATGAAATTGTGTGGCATTGAAACCATGAGATTTTGTTTTAATAAATGTTGCATTTGTAATTTTGCTCCCCTCTAAGAAATTCTGAGAGGCAATAATTGCTTTAATAACTTTGTTTCTATCTGCTCCTGCATCGATCAAGCTTGATAACAACATATCACCTGATATACCAGCAGTCTGGCAATCAATTATTGCAATTTTTGCCATATGNTAAAATGCTGTATTTGTAAATATATAACTTGCCTGAAAAACCAAACAGTTTTGTGTTCAAATTAGATTTGCTTCGTTCTGAAGTCGGCTTTACTTTTGATGAATAGATAAGGCTGATTTTATATTTATTAAAATGAGACTTAATTAATAAACTTAATTTAAAAAAGCAAATACTAGTCTATGCTTGACGAAAGTTTGATCTTCTTATGTTGTGGTAATGGTATTATTTACCTAAACCCTGTCGATTGATCACCTTTAGTTGATAAGATTAATATTTAAAATGAGAGATATTAGCTAATAGTGGATCTACATTAAGTTTTTTATATTATATTTATATATTACTGCAAGAAAGTATAAGATGTATGTGCATTAAGGGCGATATAATGGCAGTTATCGAAGGTCGGGATAGAGCAAAATATATAAAGCCGGGACCTTCAACTCGAAGAATACTTGATGAAAGTCTTCTACATAACTATTCTATAAGGCCCTATGTAAAGTACCTCAGGTTTAAACATATGATGAGAAAAAAGAGGTTACTCAAGGAGCCAATTACTATTACNTCAGTAGATGTATAGTCCTTAGATTTTTTACGTACTGTTGTACATATCTCGTATTTATCAGACTTATGCTTCTACTGAGACCTATTACTCTACAAGGTAATAGAGACGGAAAGAGTATCAACTCATATTCTATGTCTGTATAGCTGATAGAAATACATCTCCATTATGCGATGAGCAGTATTGGCAAAGTTGACATGCTGCATTGTAGGTTTTTGACATATGANTTATCTAGCTTGTCTGACAATTATCCGAAGTATTGCGAAATCCGCGTTTACTTCCACAACCATTGTTCTATCTAACAATTCCATTATAATTCCAGAAACATACTTTAGTATGGCTCCGTAATCTTATTAACTGACTTTGCATAAGACTAATATTTT
>JGI24806J26614_1000097_pt1 | contig 17782 bp, 16 predicted proteins | sample Kansoi200umMDA_FD_26614 | JGI IMG/M metagenome (IMG submission 26614)
CAGGTATCCGGAAATTATAGACATCCAAAGGATGGTTATCGGGTTGCCAAACATGAGCAGTGTATTTGCCCTAGACCGTTCCTCCCTGCTAAACCAGCGGCTTATTAATACCAGCATGGATGGGAAAACTGCACTTTCAAACACACCCAGCATAAACCGGATAACGAGTAAGATTTTTACATTGTTGATTAATCCGGTAGCCATTGCAGACAGTCCCCATAAAATCAATGACCAGAAAATTAATTTCTTTGCACTTTTATTGGAGGCATAAATGGTCCCCGGGATCTGGAAAAAAAAATAACCAAGAAAAAACAGGGACCCCAGCAGGGAAGACATGTTCGAAGAGATGTGCAGATCTGCTGCCATCCCGCCTGCCGCTCCAAATCCAAAATTGGCCCGGTCCAGGTACGCCAGGCTGTAAGTAATAAAAATAACGGGTATCAGCCTGTACCAGCGGGATGGAGCGATCGCATTGTTATTGGCCATTTACATTACATGGTTGGGTTATACTAAAAATAAAGAAACTTAATGGGTTTACTTCTGAAAACACACCGGGCAGGAACCGCTGAATATGGAAAGTTAAATAACCAATATCTTTGCAAAATGCAAATCTGGAAAAATATCATCGGGCGCCCATCCTGAAAATTGATTCTCCCTCCTTTTATCTGGTCAGATTAAATTTAGGTCTTTAAAAAAACATTGTTGAATGAAAACAATTATAGAGCCATTCAGGATAAAATCTGTCGAACCCATTTATTTCAATTCACAGGAAGAAAGAAAATTAATTTTAGAGAAAGCTTTTTACAACCCTTTCCTGATACATTCCACTGATGTCTTAATTGACCTGTTGACCGACAGTGGCACGAGCGCCATGAGCAGCAATCAGTGGGCCGGTATCATGCATGGGGACGAATCTTATGCCGGAAGTCCCAGCTTTTTCCGATTTGAAACTACCATACAGGAAATAACCGGGATGCCGTTGGTCATTCCAACACACCAGGGGAGAGCGGCAGAAAAAATATTATTCAGTATTCTGGGAGGTAAAGGAAAATATTTTGTGAGTAACACCCTGTTTGATACTACCCGGGCCAATATAGAGTTTTCCGGAGCAGAAGGTATTGACCTGATTTGCGAAGAAGGGAAATATCCGGGAATTCCGGCACCCTTCAAGGGTAATATGGACCTCGTAGCCCTGGAGAAAATAATCAGGGAAAAGGGGGCAGCGAATATTCCGCTATGTATCATCACGGTTACTAATAATTCCGGAGGCGGCCAGCCCGTCAGCATGCAAAACATCAGAGAAGTGAAAAGGATTTGTACGGCGAATAATATCCCGCTGTTTATTGATGCCTGCCGGTTTGCCGAAAATTCATATTTTGTCAAATTACGTGAACAGGGTTATGATAAAAAGGAGGTATCAGCCATTGCCCGGGAACTTTTTTCTTACGCGGATGGTTGTACGATGAGTGCAAAAAAAGATGCATTTGCCAATATTGGCGGATTCCTGGCCATGCATGATGAGGAACTGGCCCTGAAATGCCGGAACCTCCTCGTTATTACAGAAGGTTTCCCTACTTATGGCGGCCTGGCGGGGAGGGATCTGGAAGCCATTGCCATCGGTTTGAAAGAAGTGATGGATGAAAGCTATTTACAATATCGCATCCGGAGCATTGAGTACCTGGCTCATAAACTCATTGCCGCCGGCGTACCGATCATGCAACCGGCGGGCGGCCACGCCGTATATCTGGATGCTAAAAAATTTCTTTCCCATGTCCCGGTATCACAATATCCCGGTCAGGCTCTGGTGGGGGCATTATATCTGCAAGGAGGTATTCGAAGTGTTGAAATCGGCTCTCTCATGTTTGGGAAATACGATGGAAATGGAAATCTTATACCCGCAGCCCTGGAACTTGTCCGTTTAGCAATACCCAGAAGAGTATATACTCAAAGTCATATTGATTATGTCGCAGAGGTAATCATTGAGGTTTTTAATGAAAGAGACAATATAAAGGGTCTCGGCATTGTTGAGGAAGCTCCTATGCTCCGCCATTTTACCGCAAAACTCAGGCCCGTATAATCACCGTATTAAAACACTATCTACAAGGGAATGGCATATTCAGGAACAACACTGGCAAAAAAACTGGGGATCAGGGAAAAATTCAGGATCCGGCTAATTAATATTCCCCTTTACTATTCCAAACTTTTTACAGACTGGCCGGAATTTACCGAGATCGTTGAAGACCGGGATGTTAAAAAGAATTTTATTCATTTCTTTACAAAGAAAAGGACTGAGTTGCATAAACTTTTGCCGGTCTTAAAAAAGGAAATTGAACCAAATGGAATGATATGGATCTCCTGGCCTAAAAAGACTTCTAAAATACAGACTGATATATCAGAAAATATAATCAGGAACTTCGCTTTGGAAACGGGGCTTGTGGATGTTAAAGTTTGTTCAATCGATGAGGTCTGGTCAGGATTGAAATTGGTTATTCCATTAAAATCAAGAAACCCCAAAGATCCGGTCATCAAGCTCAGACCTTAATAAAAACGATTCTATGTACAGGTGTACCGTATTCATATTGCTTCTGCTGACAATGTATTTAAGAATAAATGCACAAAAAAGGGATTCAGTAAGAATTAAGTCTATCCCGAGAGGATTGTTTTGGGAAAATTCTCCCCGAAGTTTTTCATTGAAAACTGATCAGGTAGTTATCGTTGCTGGTGAGAAAACAGACATGTTCAGGGATCCGAATGTGACCTACAACACAGATAATGCACCAAAACTTTTATTTGAAGGCGATGAAAATTTTGTACTTACCGCATCCATTGAGCATGCTTTTGTCAATAAGTGGGACGGAGGCGCGATTATAATCCGGGAAGACAGTCTGCACTGGATTAAATTTTGCTTTGAAAAGGATTATACTGGGGCAAAACGGGTGGTTAGCGTGGTAACAAGAGATATTTCAGATGACTGCAATTCGGTGGCCATGTCTTCCAGCAAAGTACATTATAAAGTCGCAAAAGCCGGCAATGTAATTACCCTTTATTGTTCGTCGAATGGGAAAAACTGGCTTCTTGTGAGGCACCTTCAATTTGAAACAAATAAGGGATTCAGGCTGGGCTTCCTGGCGCAATCACCGACCGGCTCCCACTGTGAAGTGAAATTTTCGGATATAAATTATAAATTGAAAAAAATAAATGATCCCTATACGGGAGAGTAAATATATTATTTCTCCCCCGTTACAAATTCTTCCATCACGGCTTCCCTTATCAGGGCAGGAGGTAAAATACCCTGCGACAGTACGAAATCGTGGAAATGCAACTGGTTAAATTTCGTGCCCAGCGCCTGCTCGGTATCCTTGCGTAGAGAGATCATTTTTGTAAAGCCATAGAAATAACTATTTGCCTGACCCGGGGCGCGCAGGGTATAACGCTCAACTTCCTGCTGTGCAAAGGCATGGGAAGCAACCACATCATTCATCAGTATTTCCATTGCCTGCTGCGGTGTGATTGTTCCGGCCTGTAATTCAGGATCCAGGAATGCGCGTGCTGCGCGAAGCAATCTGTAGTCCAGCGAAATCAGCTGCCCGTCTACCGGCATATAGGGAAGGGTGATGTACTCCGAATACAAACCCCATCCCTCAACATTCGTTGAGTTAAATGCGTAGAGAGCCCTGGCCTGCGAGACTCCTTCTTCAACCATTTTATCGAATTGCATTTCATGACCCGGCCTCACTTCATGAGCTGTAATGGTCCATGAGGCGGCATCAAACGTAAAATCATCGTACTTATCCAGTTTTTCGCCCTCAGCAGCCGGCATATTCAGCGGTAATACAAAAACACCCCGCTGGCCTGTGTTATTTAAAAATGGTGGGGCCACCATATGGGGTGCCGGTTGCTGGGCAGTTTCTGCAGCAGTGGCAATCTTGATGATGGCAGGACGATTCGGCAGCGTAACCAGTTGCTGCTTCCTGATTATATTCTCAATGACTGCCAGGTTTGATTCATAAAGCGGGAGGATTGAATCCCCGATGATCTGATCTTTTTTAAGAAAACGGATTACATCCCGGTAATTCGAAGAAGGCAGGTTATATTTTTTTGCCAGCTGTTCAGCCAGCGGTTTCATTTGTGTCTGGATATCTGTAAAAGCCGCATGCGCCATTTTTGCAATCTCTGCAGGGGGAATATCTATTCCGTATTCTTCCAGGTTCAGTTTATATTTTTCAGGAGGAAGTCTGAAATCAGTCCGTCCGCGGGGAATTAATTCATCCTTTACCCATTTGTCATATTCTTCCAGCTGTTTTTTAATAGCAGCGTAGGGCTTTTCCCAGCCACTGATTTTATATTTTATAAACAATTCCTGAATACCGTTTACCATATGAGCATTACGCGACAAGACAACTTCCATATTCTGTCTGGACGGATAAATCATTCCCGGTTTATTCATCTGGTTGACGGTACGTTCCTTTAAAATAGCTGAAATAGGTTGATAGCCGGATTGCAAACCGGCATACTTGTTCAGGCGGCTAACTGCTGCATTACGCCGTTCCACCGGAGTTTGATCATCCAGTAAGGTTTTGATACCACCATAAACCGTATTGGTCGGATTGAAAAAGCTGACTTCCCGGTTGAGTTCAAAATCCTGTTCCCGGAAACCGAGTTCTGTGTTATTAATAAGGATATCCAGGTCCTGCCTTACTTTAATATCAGTTTCTTTTTGTTTAGCCGACCTGTATACGACCAGTGCACTCTCCTTGTCATTACGCTGCGCCCTGACATTTACCAAAGTAGGGACCGCAATCAGGGTATCATAAAAAGCAAATCCCTCATCGGAACCAAATTCAGGAGAATACTTTTCATCAATGTCAATCAGTATTTTGGTATAACTGTTCGATTTAGTTACCCATTCTTTGCTTTCTGCCGCCGTCGCAGCAACTGGTTTTTGACCAAAAGAAACTAATGGAACAACCGGAAATGCAGCAAATACAAAGCAATTTGTGATACTCCTGAGCATAATATATATTCTTATGGTTTAAATATATAATAAAAATCATTAGCACCTCTTTGCGGACAACAAAAATTATCTCTTTTAATCAGGAACTATACAATCATCAAAGAAAGACGGGGGAAGTATTAATAATTAGTAATTTAAAGGTCAATTCAGGTATTTGAAGCAGATTCTGAAAGAAATATTCAAGATTCTCAGTAAAAGAGAGAAACAAAAACTATGGAAGCTCGCAGTGGCGGATGTTTTTATCAGTGTTCTGGATATTATATTTCTCATTGCACTCCTGTGGCTGATAAATTATTATACCCTTCCTGACCGGACGGGTCTGCCGAAATTTATTTCATATCCGGTATTTGAAAAACACCCGCTCCTGCTGATCGGCACTTTTACCGGGCTATTCATCATTAAAAATATCTCGGGATTTCTGGTGTCTAAAGGGGAGTTTAATTTTGTTTATAATGTTGCATCCAGGATATCCCGGGATGGATTGTTGCAGTACCTGAACGGCCCTTATTCCGATTATGTGCATATTGATTCATCAGTAATAAACCGGAAAATCAGCCAGCAGCCAATAGAATTCTGTCATTATGTTTTGAACGGCTTCCAACAAATATTCAGCCAGGCTGTCCTAATTATTATTACGCTCGCGGCCATCCTTTTATTTAATCCTTTGCTATTACCCCTGCTTATAATAGTTCTGGCGCCTCCCGTATTCCTGGTTTCATATTTCATGAAACGCAGGTTACATACCAGCAGATTGCTGGGCCAGAAAACAAGTGAAAAAGCCATTCAGCATTTACAGGAAGCACTGTCTGGTTATATTGAAAGCAATATTTACTTAAAAAATGATTTCTTTATTAATCGATACCATCGCTTCCAGTCACAGCTTAATCATTACCTTTCTGAAAGGCTGATCATTCAGAGTATGCCTCCTCGATTTATTGAAATATTTGCTGTTTTGGCATTGTTCTTTCTGATGATGTTTAATTATTTTACTTCCCATAACAGTTCGATTCAGCTGATTACGATTGGAGCGCTGATGGTGGCCGCTTACAAAATAATCCCTGGTATTGTGAAAATTACCAATACCATAGGCCAGGTTAAGACCTATTCCTATACTACCGCAGGCCTGGTCAATAAAAACAGCCTGGCTTTTGGAAAATCTCTGGAAAGCCAGCCCATTTCGTCGATTGGGGTGGAAAATATTCATTTCAGCTTTAAGGACAAAAATATCCTGTCCGCTTTTTCATTTACAATGAATAAAGGCGATATGGTCGGGCTGACGGGCAGTTCCGGCAGGGGGAAAACGACATTTGTGAATCTGTTGCTGGGATTTTTGGAACCGCAATCGGGCAATATTTATATGAATGGAAAAACTGTTGATGGGAAAACGAGGAGAGACTTTTGGGACCGGATTTCTTATACAAAACAGCAACATTTTTTTATTCATGCCTCCATAATGGAAAACATAACACTACAGGAGGAAGCCTGCGACAATAAGAAAATGGAAAGGATATTAGCGGTTACGGGCATCGATGAATTGGTAAAGTATTTACCGCATGGATTGAATACCATCATCACGGAAAACGGTAAGAACTTCAGCGGCGGTCAAAGACAGCGCTTTATTTTTGCGAGGTCCTTATACAAGGATTTTGATCTCCTGATTTTGGATGAACCCTTTAATGAATTGGATGAACGCTCTGAAACGACTATGCTGAAAGAGCTTNAGCATATAGCTGCTGAAGGTAAGATGGTCCTGCTGATCACGCATGATCCAACAGCTTTGTCTTATTGTAATAGAAAAATTGAAATAGATGAAGCGGGATAGAAAGACATTGATCATCCTGATTCCGGGATTTCCGAAAAACGAACAGGATAGTACCTGCGTACCGTTTCCACAGTCATTTATAAAAAACCTGAAACAGGCAAATCCTTCATTAGAAATAATCGTACTGGCTTTTCAATATCCGTTCACAGCAGGCGAGTATATCTGGCATGGTGTGCCGGTATATGGATTTAATGGAAGAAACCGGGGAAAAATTCACCGGCTGTTATTGTGGAAATCAGTTTGGAAGCGACTGCGGAAAATCATCAGAGAGGAAGCGGTATTTGGTATTTTGAGCTTCTGGGTGGGTGAATGTGCGTTGATCGCGAAGTACGCTGCAAAAAAACACCGCCTCAGGTCATTCACCTGGGTGATGGGGCAGGATGCTAAAAAAGACAACCGCTATATTCCATTCATAAAACCAAAGAGTGATTCCCTTATCGCCCTGTCAGATTTTATTTCGGAGGAATATTTCAGAAATCATCAGGTGAAGCCCGCTCATACCATCGCGCCCGGTCTGGATATCACGCTGTTTCCTGCTGGCAACGGGGACCGGGATATTGATATCCTGGGAGCCGGTTCTCTGATCCCCTTAAAACAATATGATCAGTTTGTAAAACTTGTTGCCAGCATCGCAACATCCAGACCGGGAATCAGGACGGTCATTTGCGGGGAAGGACCGGAAAGGACAAAACTGGAGCAACTGGTGCGGAAATATGGATTGGATGAGCAAATTGATATGGTAGGGGAATTGGAACATGAGAAAGTTTTGGCATTCATGCAGCGGTCAAAAATATTTCTGCATCCCTCTTCTTATGAAGGTTTTGGAATGGTCTGTGCTGAAGCGCTATATGCAGGTGCAGCCGTTGTGAGTTATTGTAAGCCCATGCATATTCATTTCGATCATCAGTACATTATCAAATCAGAGGCGGAAATGGAAATGAAAGTCAGGGAATTGTTGAATCTTGAAAATCTTGATCATGGCAGGGTGCTGACATTTCCCATGGAGGAATGTTGCAGGCAAATTTTAGCCCTCTATACCTGATTGAATACCCGTCCAAGACTGTCAGCAATACTTTTAAAGCTAAGGCTTTCACGGAACCAGCTTTCCACTTTCTGCCGGTAGGAATCTATATTGAGGTTCTTGAGGTTTTCCAGCTGTAATGCAAGGGCATCATCGTCTCCGGGGGGGAACAAAAATCCATATTTTCCGACAGAAGTTATTTTTTCAAAAGACGGGATTGCCGTAACAACAGGAATGCATCCGCAGGCCATGGCTTCGAGCAGGGCATAACCACTACCTTCTTTATGGCTTCCGGAGATATAAAAATTAACTGCGCTGTACCAGTAAACCAAATCGGAGTGATCTACTTTTCCGATCAGTTTTACCGCATCTTCCAGGACGACGCTTTGCCGGATTTTTTCATTTATTGCCTCCAGTAAATCCTCTTCCTGGAAGATCATATAAAGCCTAGCATTCGGATGGTACAGACCAAATTTTCTAAAAGCATTCAACACGGTAATTGGGTCTTTATTATTATTTAATCTGCCAACCCATAAAAAATTGTAGTTGCCGGTTATGCCCAGCCTGGCCTGGCATTTTGACCTGTCCATTCTTTTAAAATGAGTAGAGGCCTCCAGTACCTCCCTACATTTATAGGGGTTTTTAATGATTTTTTTATTGATCCATTCTGTTGCGTTTTTCAGGGAGGTGAAGAGGTAACAGTTAATATAGTAATCTGCTATTTTCTGAATGAACCCTTTTATTCCGGAAAAGGGTTTTTCACCGTGATGTTGAACAAAAACCCGGCATTTCTTGCCCAATAACCACTTCAGAAATATTAACTGAAGCGGGAATCCGAGCCCTTCCACAATAACGATATTTGGATTTTGGTTTTTTATATAGCGATGCGTTCTGAGCGGAATATGCCAGAACCTGTTCCGGCTCCTGAAGAATGCATAGGAATTTCCATTGATCTTTTTAAAACCTTCATAATTCATATGTATTATGAATTCAATCCGGATTTCTTCACGGATATAATTTGCAAAACCCAGCGATGGGGCGTGCTTATCCAGAACCTGGAGGGGATTGGTGATTCCGCTGTGGGTATGATAAACTATATCTACAACCTTAATCATAAGCGGAATAGATCAGGGATTCAAAAACCCCGACAGGAAAATGGACCGCCGGATGATAATCTTGGATGGCAGAGATCAGGCCGGGCAGGTCTCCTTCTACAAATTTTACAATACCATTTATGTTTACCTGGCTGAACCGGTACAGGTCGATCGGAAGGGTATTGAATTGACCAAGCAATGACTTGTCAAAGAGCCTGATATGTCCCTGCTTGGTAATCAGAAGGATGTCTTCAGGATTTGTTTTAAATACTTCGTTCCAGGTCGGGCCTTCGTTCCTGTTCCTTATGATCACGATATCTGCGTCTTTTTTAATCTGTAGCATGCCTTTATTCAGATTCCACAGTTCAGCCGCTGAACTTGTGACCATTTCAAATAATTCAGCATCGCTCACCACTTTTAATGATTTTGCCAGACGCAGGTGCTTCCAGATATTCCAGTTACCTGTGAGCGTGGAATCCGTACCGAAAACGATTCGTGTACTTTTCTTTAACCGGGCAATGGGGGCATGCCTGTTTAATAGTACCCTGTTTGATTCGGGACACCATATAAGGGCTTTGAAGTTTCTAGCCTGCGCATCATTCATTGCTACCCCATGTACGCCCACCAGGTTTCTTTTCAGGAAGTTATTCCTCGTCAATCTGTCAATTTCAACCGATGATTGTTCATCCCTGCCTTCACCGGTATGAATAACACAGTCCCTGGTTTTATAAAGGGGATTATTAAGCTTCCATTTCCAATTCTTTTCAAAATGAACGGAATGAATATTTTGAGATTCCTGGTAAATATGAATCAGGGGGTTTTGAATCTTTAGGAAAATGCCGTGATTGACCACCGTCGTCACACCCGTCAGCAAATTTTTATACATTCCCCAGGCCGCCCGGAGGTATTGCGGGATTTTCAAAATACCTTCGATTTGGACTCTGAATTCCTCATGGATATGCCTGCCCCATTCCGTATAATTACTGTAAATTTTTTCGCCATAAACAGGAAAGCAGTTGAAATCAAGATGATCGTGCGAGTTAATGAGGCCGGGAATGGCAATTGCATTCGAAAAAAATAATTGAAAAGGATCCGTCTCATCCAAACTGTTTTCCGAACTGATTGCCATGATTTTTTCACCATGCACGGTAATATTTACTGGCTGGCGCTCATTTATCAGAAATAAATTATTCAGCCGCATGTTGTTTCCTTAAATGGATTCCATAAATAATGGGGACACCTATAAAACGATCATATACAGGCAGTGCCTGCCGGACTTCATAATACATTTTCACTTTTTCATCTACTCTTCTTTCTTCCAGTCTTATAATGTTCAGTTCGTATTTTTTAAAAATCTCCTTCAGTTTTTCAACGGGGTGATTATGATTGACAACGGACAGGTTCCTGCCTTTGTGCCGGAAACTTCTTTTCCCTCCACGGGAAAGCATTTCAGGATGAAAATCAGTTATGATCATGTTACCGCCAGGTCTCAGGACCCTTGACCAGGAAGCTATGGCTTCATCGATATTTTCAATGTGGCCAATGGTAAGCGTCGAGACCAGGCAATCTACAAAACAGTCTGGCACCTGCTTCATTAAATTATCTGTTATATGGTGGGTAAGGGCCGAAGGGAACTTACGCAAAAGCTGTTGGAGCATTCCGGAGGAAACATCGAACCCCATTACAAATGACGGATGTTTCCCATAAAGTTTCCCCCAATGCCTACCGGTGCCGCAACCGATATCTGCAACCCCTTTATCTTTGAGATCAATGTTTTCAATCAGGTCCCCAAAGATTCTTTCGTCCAGGTCAAGCATCAGGTTACCCGGTTGTTTATCATAGTTCTCCGACCATAATTCATAAGCCTCCACCGAATTCCTGGTGGAACCCGGTAAAACGGTCTTTTGCAGAAAACTTTTAATGGTCCTGATCATATTTAGGTGCAGGCTTGAAAACGGCCTCCTTCCTAAGTATACGCAAACGGCGCGGAATAGGTTGTATTTCTGTTATTTATTGAAGGTTTGCAACCGGCCCGGGGCATTAGACGTATCAAAAGAATAGAGGGGGGCTCCATTGCTCCGGGAAATTCTATGAACAGGATTTTATTATTCAACCCAAGATCTGCCAATGCAAAGTTCCGGGTACCGAATTCCATTTTGAATATCGCCGCCTCTGTTGAAGGCAAATACCAATGGGTGATTGTGGATGGAAACCGGGAGTTCGATCCGATGGCCCGGATAGCAGAATATCTGGAGACGGATCAATTCAAATATGTCGGGATTACCGTCATGCCGGGCCCTCAGCTTAAACAGGCAATCCCCTTCTCCAAGGTAATCAGGGAATATTTTCCGGGAATCACTATTATCTGGGGCGGTTATTTTCCCACAAATCAATACAAGGTTGTGCTCAATTCCGGCTATGTGGATTTTGTCATCAACGGTCCTGGGGACCATTGTTTTCCCTCGCTGATAGACGCGCTTGAAAATAATGAACCCTATGACACGATTAAAAACCTGATTTATAAATCGGGGGACCGGATCATTAAAACAAAGAAAGAAGAACTGATTGAACAGGATAATTTGCCGGAACTTCCCTATAATAAACTGAACGATTATTATTCGATGGAAAAATACCTGGGTAAAACCTACCTGGGGCAAAAAACACTGGCTTATCATTCCAGTATCGGTTGTCCTTTTACTTGTTCATTTTGCGCGGTTGTGCCAACATATGAGGCCAGGTGGAAGGCCAAATCAGCTAAAAAAATATATAATGATATCCGGTACATCAAATATAAATGGGGTGCTGATGCAATAGAATTTCACGACAATAACTTTTTTGTCTCCGAGAAGCGTACGGTTGAATTTGCAAACCTGATAATGCCGGAGAAGATGAACTGGTGGGGTATGGCCCGGATAGATACCATGCATAAATTCAAAGACTCCTCGCTTGCCCTGATCAGGAAGGCAGGTTGTAAAATAATATTCTTCGGGGCCGAAAGCGGCAATAACGCAATCCTAAAACAAATGGACAAGGGTGGAACCCAATCCGGTGACCAGATCCTTGCATTTGCCGAACGATTGAAAAAATTCGACATCATACCGGAATATTCTTTTGTATTGGGAACACCGGCTCCGACCCCGGAAGAAGTGGAAGCCCAGATTGATTTTGAAATCAGTTTTATCAAGAAAATAAAGCGGATTAACCCGGGAACAGAAATTATTTTATATACCTACAGTCCGGTCGCCACCGAAGGCTCCGACCTTTACAATGAGGCCCTGGCCAGAGGATTTAAATTTCCCGAGATACTGGAAGACTGGATCAGCCCGGCCTGGGAAAATTTTGACCTTCGCAAAAACCCGCTTACGCCCTGGCTTACACCTGCCATGATTGATAAAATCAGGAACTTTGAGACAGTATTAAACGGCTATTATCCTACCGTTACGGACATCCGTTTAAGTAATTTTAAGAGAAAGGCTATGCGCCTGATTGCGGGGATCCGCTATAATATAAACATGCATAAATATCCTTATGAAATTAAATTGTTGCACCGGTTATGGAAATACCGACAGCCGGAGATACAGGGGTTTTAACCAACCATGACCATTCAGTCATTATACCAGACTTACAACCGCTACCTGACACTGCGGACGGATACGATAAGCAGTCTGCCGGTTGTGATCTTAATGCCGCATAGTTCGTGTAACTGCCGTTGTGTAATGTGTGATATATGGAAGGGAAATCACAACCTGAAGCAGCTGGAAGAAAAAGATATCAGAGACCTTCTTACCGCACTGAAAAAATTCCAGACCAGGCAGGTGGTTATGTCAGGAGGGGAAGCATTACTAAATCCGAATTTTTTCAGGTTTTGCGTGATATTAAAAGAACAGAAAATAAAAATCAGTTTGCTTTCCACCGGACTGACTATTAAAAAAAATGCGGGGCAATTGGTGGAGTGGGTTGACGATATTATAGTGTCCCTTGACGGAGATGAAACAAAGCATGACCAGATCCGGAATATCCCGGGAGCATTTAATAAACTGAAGGAAGGGATTGAATCGGTACGGGCGATCAATTCCAGGTTTAAGATTACAGGCAGAAGTGTTATACATCGCCTGAATTTTCGTTCCTGGCCACGCATTATTCAGGCTGCAAAGGAAATCGGTCTGGATTCTATTAGTTTTTTGCCAGCCGATACCAGCAGCTCTGCTTTTAACAGGGAGGGCGGCTGGCCCGAAGAGAAACAGTCTGAAATCCTTTTGTCAGCACATGAGTTGGAGGAAATGAAACTGGTTATGAATGGAATTCTGGATCGGTACGCTCCTGAATTCAAAAATGGGTTCATTGTTGAATCCCCTCAGAAGTTTCAGAAGATATATTATCATTATGCCGCCCGTCTGGGACTAAATCCATTTCCCTATAAAAAATGTAATGCGCCATGGGTCTCCGCTGTAATAGAGGCGGATGGTTCGGTCCGGCCCTGTTTTTTCCACGAAGCATATGGAAATATAAAAACTAAATCCCTGGAATCTATTCTCAATGGCCCGGAAGCCATTCATTTCAGAAAGGGACTGGATATGGAAAATAATGAAACCTGTTTGAAATGTGTTTGCTATCTGAATTTAAAACCGGCGACAAAAATATAACCAGTATTTATGCAGGGAATCATGGCAGAAAATAGGACCGTCGGGTTAAAGCCACTGCAATTATGTTTTCAGTGCAACTAGATTAGTATTCCTAATTGAGGGGCGACAATCCCGGATAATTAACAGGACATGAATAAAATATTGATTACGCATTCTTATTTTCTGCGTTTTGATCCAAAGCAATGGACCGGCGGAAAGCCTTATGCTCCTTTGGGAACACTTTATGCTGCTTCGTTTTTAAAAGAGCAAGGATATGACATTTCATTTTTTGATACCATGTTTTCTCCGGGTCCTAAAGAAATTCAGCCTGTAATCAAATCCGTCAATCCGGATATTTTCATTATTTATGATGACGGGTTTAATTACCTCACCAAAATGTGTCTTGAAAATATGCGCGAGGCCGCCTTTGCAATGATCAGGTCAGCCAGGGATATGGGCTCTACAGTAATCCTGTCAAGTTCTGATTCTACTGACCGGTTTGAAATGTACCTGAATCAGGGAGCAGATTTTGTCTTGCTCGGTGAGGCGGAGGTGACGATGCTTGAATTAATTAATGCAATTGCAGCGGGCAACCGTGATTTTATTTCAATCGAAGGACTTGCGTTTAAACATAACGGGGCCGTGGTGAAAACCAAACACCGCAATGTTATAAAGGACCTGGATTCGCTTCCTTTTCCCGCCTGGGATATGATCGATATGGAACCATACCGGAATAGCTGGTTAAAACATGCCGGATATTTTTCTATGAACATGGCAACCACAAGAGGTTGCCCCTTTAAATGTAATTGGTGCGCAAAACCAATATATGGGAACCGGTATAATACCCGGAGTCCCCAAAATGTGGTTGCTGAATTGAAAATGCTAAAAGAAAAATTCGCTTTTGATCATATCTGGTTCTGCGATGATATTTTTGGCCTGAAACCCGGATGGGTAAATGAATTTGCCGACCTGCTGAAAAAGGAGCGTCTGGTATTCAGGTTTAAAATGCAGGGCCGCGTGGACCTCCTTTTACAGGAAAATAATATCCGGGACCTGGCAAGAGCCGGTTGTGAAAATATCTGGATGGGTGCAGAAAGCGGCTCACAAAGGATTTTGGATGCCATGGACAAGGGAACAACCGTTCAGCAGATCGTAGAAGCCACACATTTGCTGAAGAAATGCGGGATCAAACCTTCTTTCTTCATTCAGTTTGGCTACCTGACAGAAACCAAGGAAGATATTCAAAAAACAATATCCATGATCAATGAACTGCTGCCCTTTGAAATCGGGATTTCAGTTTCATATCCTTTACCGGGTACTATATTTTTCGAAAAAGTAAAAAAAGAACTGGTAAACAAAACGAACTGGAAAGATTCTGATGAAATGGCTTTGATGTTCAGGAATACTTACCAGCCGGCTTTTTACAAACAGCTGCACCGATATGTTCACAAAAGCTATCGTAAACACCTGGCCTTTGAAGATGTGAAATTGTTATTCGCCCATCCCTTAAAATTGAATTTTCATCATTTAAGAAGGGTGCTGTCATTACTTTATTATTTACCGGCTGCCTTTATAGATAAATTAAAACTCAGGTCTTTGGAAAATCCGGGTTATGGATATACAAATTAATTATAGTAATGAACAAAAGGTAGCGGCTGCATTTAATGCACAGTCGACAATTTTTGACGCACAGTATTCTGACAATCAGATCATTCAATACAAACGGACGCGCGTAAGGGAACATCTCTTGAAATACCTGCTTCCGGCCAGTCATATCCTGGAATTAAATGCCGGTACAGGGGAAGACGCTATTTTCCTGGCACAACAGGGTCATCTAATCCATGCAACGGATATTTCTTCGGGCATGCAAAGTAAACTAAGGGAAAAACTGGTAAATCAGTATCTCAATGAATCTGTGACCCAGGAACTTTGTTCATTTACTGCTTTGGATACGCTTAATAATAAGGGCCCCTATGATTGTATATTTTCAAATTTTGGGGGACTGAACTGTACAGACCAACTGGAACGGGTACTGGAAAGTTTTAACAGCCTGTTGAAACCGGGAGGAGTAGTTGTACTGGTTATATTACCCCGTTTTTGCCTGTGGGAGACTTTATTGGTTTTTAAAGGGAAATTCAAAACGGCTTTCCGGCGTTTTTTCAGCTCAGGGGGAAGGAAGGCAAAAATTGACGGTGCCTCATTTACCTGTTGGTATTATCCGCCGGGATTTTTAAATCACCGGCTTAAAGAGAAATTCGATTTAATGGAAATTGAAGGACTGTGTACGATTGTACCTCCTTCTTATATTGAGAAATTTCCGGACAGATACCCGGTTATATATTCCCACTTGTGTAAAGCGGAGAACAGGCTTAAAAAAAGCTGGCCCTGGAAATACATCGGGGATTATTATATTATTTCATTCAGAAAGAAATAAATTATTTCCCCTTGGTTTGATAAGAGCGGGAGATCTCATACTTGCCGAACAGTTCCGAGAGGCTTTTTTCATAGCGTTGCAATATTTTCTTCTGAAAAAAAGCCGGGTTGGGCTTTGAGAAATGCTTTCCGGTGTGCATACCCAATAGCATGCCCTTGCTATCTAATTTATTGGTCATTGTTTTTTTATCCCAGCTACGGGCAGTTAAATTCATTAAGAAATTATCCAGGGAATCCCCCAACCGGTTGTCCAGGATTTTTTCTATTAAATACTTTAGCCAGTTTTTCCAGGGTGGTGGTACAGTGGTAGTGCCAATATTTTTGTTTGGAAAAAAAGTCTGGGTCCAGTTGTTTACTTTATAGAACTTATCGAAAATATTGCCCCCGCGGATGGGCAGGAGAGTAACAATTTCTGTTGCGGTATAAATATTTTTCTCCAGAATGTCGGGTTCTACATCGTCTATAAAATAATTCATGCAAAAATAGTGCTGCTTATTGAACAGGAAAGTGAGTTTCTTAAAAATATGTAATAATGTTCTGGCGATCCATAGCCGGTTAGCGGTGGTGATGACAAAATAATCTATGTCGCTGTTTTCATCCGCATATAATTTGGAAAGTGACCCCGAAATGCCCACCGCCCGTACAAAGGGAAAGGCGCTAATGATGGTGGCTCCCCGTTTTGCTTTTCCAAGCATGCGGCGGGCATTTTCGTTACCCCGGTATCGCCTGGCGGCAATTTTGTAATTATTGTGAAGCGAATAAAAGTCTCCTATTTTGAATACAAGGGAATCCTCCAAAAGATTCCTTAATGCTCCTTCAAACTCCCTGTAATCGTCACAATGCCCAAGAAAGCCGAATATTTCATTCTTCCTTAGCGGATATTCAAACATGTTGAAATAAGCCAGAGTGGCTAGTATATCCTTTTTAATGGTAAAATATTTCATGCAGATACAACTTGAAATGCATTGTGACGGATGTTTTCAATAGAAGTAGATGGGCAGGTGTCAAAGAAATGCCTAACTGACCACTATATAGAGGGTACGTGATTAGGTGCGGGGGGTTGCGTAGAAGCCGGATGTTGATATATTAAAGACACTAGTGTATAAGGCAATAGGTTCCCCCCTGGCATATCCCGGCCACTTATACCCATGGTTCCTGTATATGTTTTATTTAATTCTATTTTTTGAAATGGGGATGTTGTTTAGCACAGGTTACGTCAATTTGTAAAATTTCACCCATTCCGGGAGCACCCCCAAACCCCCAGTTTGATACGTATAATTTATTATCCGGCCCAAAAGTAAGGGCAGTGGGCAGATTGAGATTAGATACGATGGTTAGCCGGTTTCCCCATTGGTCGATCCGGATAATATCACCTGTTCCGGGTGTGGGGAATGGATTGCCGGTTGTATTTTCAAGTACATCGGAATGTCAGGTACACCGTGTGAACAACCTGCACCCGAAATGAGCGCATATAATGTATGATCAATAAAAGCGACATCGGCCACGCCGCTGATTAAGGGCTGGGGAATCGGGGCAGTCTGACTGGAAGGAAGATCATCCACGAAAGTGCTCGGGTTACCGTTATAGTTAACTCTTGAAATCCGTGCACCGGTATTGCTGCCCAGATAAGGACCCGCTCCCGGCACCTGGATACACTGACCGGCAGTCGAATTTGATCCACCCACACCACCTTCCGCCACATAGAGATGCCCATCCGGGCCCCATTTCAGTCCCCTTGGATTGTTAAATCCGCTGGAAAATACGCGTACCTCCACG
>JGI24806J26614_1000098_pt1 | contig 17709 bp, 18 predicted proteins | sample Kansoi200umMDA_FD_26614 | JGI IMG/M metagenome (IMG submission 26614)
TGGCCCGTCAAATGGGGGTTATGCTGGTAGAAGGCAGAGACCTTGTGGTGGATAATCAGAAAGTGTATATGAAGACTACGAACGGTTTAAAGCAGGTGCATCAATCAGTATTTTTTTTAACACCAGTTCAGGCTCATTTTCCAATTCTATTATTTTCTCTTCCTTCATACCAGTAAACATTTCCAATACGGGCTTCCATGTAGTGTTTCTATTTACATCCTTATCTAATGAAAGACTATAATGAATGGAGATCACCCGAAGAATACCATCGGTACGTTCCATGTACCTGTTTAACCAATATAAAGAGTCTGCAATTCTGCTCAGCATGAATATGTGGCTATTAATAATAAAATAAGATGCATCTTTTACTTAAATTTTTAATCAATTACCCAGGTGTCCTTACTCCCGCCACCCTGAGAAGAATTAACTACCAGGGATCCTTCTCTTAGCGCTACTCTGGTTAATCCACCCGGCACTATCTGTATTCCATTAGGCCCGCACAGTGCATAAGGCCTCAGGTCTACGTGACGTGGTTGAAATTTACCATCAATAAAACAAGGAACAGTAGAAAGTGGAACAATAGGTTGAGCAATAAAGTGTCTTGGGTCTTCTTCAATAACTTTTTGTGCGGCTATCCACTCTTCTTCATTTATTTTGTTCCCCATGATCATTCCATAACCACCCGATTCATTTGTTTTTTTAATCACCATACTCTGCCAATTCTTAAAAACATGTTGCTGCACTTCAGGATCGTTTAACTGGTAGGTAGGAACATTTGACAAAACTGGTTCTTCATTCAAATAATATTTTATCATGTCTGGCACATAGCTGTATACTGCTTTATCATCTGCCACGCCATTACCAACAGCATTTACAATAGTAACATTTCCTTTACGGTAGGCACTTAGTAACCCGGGCACACCCAACAAACTGTCAGGTTTAAAAATTAGTGGGTCTAAAAATTCATCATCCAACCTTCGGTAAATTACATGCACCTGCTTTAAACCGTTCGTAGTCTTCATATACACTTTCTGATTATCCACCACAAGGTCTCTGCCTTCTACCAGCATAACCCCCATTTGACGGGCCAAAAAAGTATGTTCGTAATAAGCCGAGTTGTAAATGCCAGGAGTTAATAATACAATTCTCGGGGTAGATACCGCTATTGGAGAAAGCGATAACAGAATCCTATGCAGCAATAGGGGATAATTATTTACCATGCGTACCTTATTCGCCGCAACCAAATCAGGAAAAATACGTTTGGTTACTTCCCTGTTTTCCAACATGTACGAAACCCCTGAGGGAGTACGCAGGTTATCTTCCAGCACATAAAACTCACCATCGGCACCACGTATCAAATCAATACCCGAAATATGTACATAAATATCATGAGGTACCTGAATGCCAAAAACCTCCCGCATATAGTGCGGACAGGAAGCAATTAAGAAAGCAGGTATAATACCATCTTTTATAATTTGCTGCTCGGAATAAATATCTTTTAAAAAAAGGTTTAGCGCCCGGAGCCTTTGCTGTATCCCCTTTTCAATTTTTGCCCATTCCGCACCGGTAATAATTCGTGGAATGATATCAAAAGGAAAAATGCGTTCAATACCTTCATTATCGCTATAAACAGTGAAGGTGATACCTTGATTCATAAAAAGCTCACCTGCCATCTTTTCTTTTTGTTGCAAGGCAGAACTATCTAAGTGCTGCAACGCTTCAAATAATTTTCCATAATGAGAGCGGATCGCTTTTTTATCAACCATCTCATCCCAGATACCAGGGGTATGATGATATTCATGTTGGATTATTTGTTGAAGCATGTTGCGGTTTTAGAGAAAAAAATAGCAGCCAGGTATGGCTGCAAGCGTTATGATGACTGTAAATTAAGGTAAATAATCATTTTGCAGAAACGAAAGAATAAAACAATAGAATAAATACAATGCTGACGTCCTTATAATCGTATCACATACCGATAGCTATCCGGTAATGTGCTCACATGTTTCAATAAAAAGGAGAGGATAAGCAATATTTTATTTATTTAGAATTTTCTGCAACTTATATTACCTTAGGCGCATCTTAACTGGTATAGAACCGTGTTTTTAACTACTTGATACAACCACTACTAAAACCCTACGACTCCACAAATACCCTCTTCCGGGTATACTTATATTTTTCGGCTAAATTAAGTTTGTATAAGGCTTTGAAAGGATTGGAAATTTATTTTTTAGGAAGAAATTTTATGCAAAAAGAAAAAAACCCACATCACAATGACGAATTTATTTTCAAAATAAAAAATTAAAAACAGTAAAACTTGTATTATGAGAAAGATAGCAATTTGCCTGACCGCTGCATTAACATTAGGCTATTTTAGCGGATATAGTCAGGTAAAAACTAAAACAAAAACAAAGACCGCTACTAAAAAAACGGTGGTAAAGACAAAGAATCCAATGAGTGCCATGTCTAATAGCATTGGCTGTAGCACCAATGAACATTTTTTATTAACTACCAGATTAGATACCGGCGATACAAGAGGCCTCGCTGATAATTTTTACCTGTGGGACAATGGCGCTACACTTAAAGTAAAATTCCTGAGTGGCAGCCCCGCTATGCGTATGAAAGTATTTAATATGGCTAAGGAATGGGAACAATATGCAAATATTCATTTTGAATTAGCCGGCGATTACGACCCCGCAAATATCAGGGTGAACCTGGATAATAAAGGGGGGCATAATTCTTCCATTGGCACTACGGCTACCCAGGTTCCAATGAACGAAAAAACCATGAACCTCGACACGTCTAACTTCTATACAGAAGCAGGAATGCACGGCACTGTGCTGCATGAATTTGGTCATGCTATAGGTTTATTGCATGAACACTATAGTCCATTAGCTGGTATAAAATGGAACAAGCCTGTGGTTATTGAAGAATTAAAACGTACACAGGGGTGGGATGAAGATGCTATTTACTATAATTTGTTTCAAACAGTTGCCGCAATGTATACCAATGGAACTTCTTATGACAAGTCTTCCATTATGCATTACCCTGTATTTGCGCGTTGGACAACAGACGGCTTTAGCGTTGACTGGAATAATTATCTATCTGCTGATGATAAAGTATTTATTGGCCAGCTTTATCCAAAAACAGGAGAAAGGTTTAATGAAGTGCCCCGGATGATTGTTTCTGATTTTACCAGTATGAATGCAGTAAAAAATAGTGAAAAGGGCGGCCTTTCGCTTTACCCGTCTTTTTATATCACCAGTGCCGGTATTGCCGGTAAAGTATACCTAGCCGCTTTCTTTTACGATCAGGATGGTAATGCATTAAAAGATAGCGACGATCAATATAATATCAGCAATGTAGTAGCTACATTCAGGGGGTTAACCATTAATCCAAACATGAAGCTTTCTGCCAATAAATTGGATCCAAAAGATTTTGAATTATTTATTCCTTTTTCACAAATTCCCGTTGCTTCAGGAACCAATGTGCAGGTGGTTTTCCGGCCTTTTATCTATCATAATAACGAAGTAAAATGGTTGTATGCTTCAAAGCCCATGACTTTAAGTGTGATCAAATAACTTTACAAACTAATTGCTTAAAAAAAGAGGCCGTCATTAAGACGGCCTCTTTAATTTATGAATGAAATAATCTGTTTTCATTTAGTATCCCGTAGAACCATCTCGTACTCTGATCTTTTTCTTACCTGGTTTAGCTTTTTCAAATTCAATTACTTCTTTTGGTTTCGGAACCACCTTTTTCTTCTCTTCGGTTTTAGCTGTATCGTCACCATTCTCATTATTAGTTACATCAATCGGTGCAAGTTCATCATCATCAATCCCTGTTTTGCGTGCCGGTTTATCAAAATACCAGTACTCTGTTTTTTCCAGTCTCCCGCTAAATGAATCATAGTATTTCCATGGTCCATGTTTTAAAGAATATCCTTCGAGCTTTATCACTTGTTTGGCAATCACTTTATCAGGATTATTAACATCATAAACATTTACCGTATCGTAAGGATTATCGGGATTAACAGCCTTCCAGCTTTCTTCACGTATCGGATTTCCCTGCGTGGTTAAGTAAACGCTTTTCCCATCTTTACCGCCCCAACGATAACTTTCCACTGCAATCAAATCACCTTCAAGCGAAAACTTGCGCCAGGTACCATCTTTCTTATTGTTTACAAAGAAGCCTTCTTCTTCATAACCCCTCTCTCCTCTTAGTTCATTTACATGCACAACCCACGGGCCTTGCTTCAGGTCTTTCATGTCTACACGGTTAAGCGTATCGCCTTTAACGCTTATAATGTAAGATTTCCATTTTTGGGAATAGCTGTTTAAGGAAAAAAAGAAAACGGTTGAGATCAATAAAAGCAAACGCATAGAAATAGGTTTGATGAATAGAATATTAGTTCTTTCAAAATTAACCTTCTTTATTTTCAGGTCTGCTTTTTGGTCGTTACAATTTTGTAAAAGCGGCTGGTGGAGGTTAAGAATCAATAAAATATGAAGAAAGGAGGCCAATAAACATCTATTTAAATATTTTAAACCGCTCCCAACAGCTTTTATCAAGGCATTCACGGTCATCGGGATGGGCTATATCAATGAGTGCTTTTGCCCGCTGATGTAAATTTTTTCCAAAAAGGTAAGCAATCCCGTATTCGGTGATCACATAATGCACATGAGCCCTTGTACTCACCACTCCTGCACCCGGCTTTAGCATAGATACAATACGGGGAACTCCTTTTGCTGTTCTGGAAGGCAGAGCAATTATGGGTTTGCCTCCTTCACTCAGGGCAGCGCCTCTCATAAAATCCATCTGACCTCCTACTCCCGAATATTGATAACAACCAATAGAATCGGAACATACCTGGCCGGTAACATCAATTTCTACGGCGCTATTAATGGCGATCATCTTATGGTTTCGACGTATAACATGGGGATCATTTACATAATCAATATCTAAAAAATGAAAAGACGGATTATCATTGATATAATCGTACAACCTTTTTGTACCCAGTGCGAAAGCTGTTACCGATTTGTTGGGGTGAATCCGTTTGTATTTATTATTGATCACATCTCTTTCAATGAGATCAATTACACCATCGGAGCACATTTCTGTATGTATACCGAGGTCCCTGTGATTAAAAAGGCATTTTAAAACAGCATTTGGAATAGAGCCAATACCCATTTGTAAAGTGCTGCGGTCTTCAATGAGGCTCGCCACATATTCACCAATGCGTTTGTCGTCTGCAGTTTCTTCTTTCAAATTTCCTTCGTGTAATGGATCATTGCAATAAACCATCGAATGAAAGCGGCTGCTATGAATAAGTCCATCACCATGAGTACGAGGCACATTTGGATTTACCTGGGCGATAATATATTTGGCTGTGTTTACTGCCGACCGCGCAATATCCACCGACAACCCTAAAGAACAATAACCATGTGCATCGGGCTCCGAAACCTGCACAATAGCCACATCTATCGGCAATAAACCTTGTGTAAATAAATTGGGAATATCACTTAAAAATACCGGTACGTAATCAGCTCTTCCTTCATTAACAGCAGATCGTATAGAGCTGGAAACAAAAAGTGAATTGATAAAAAAATTTTCAGCATATTCAGCTTTTGCTACTTCTACAGGACCATACACGGTTATGGATACCAATTCTACACCTTTCAGCCGATGCGCTTCCTTCGCCAACTCATTTAACAAAAAGGTTGGCGTTTGCGCACTTCCATGAATGAACACACGATTGCCTGACTGAATAACCGACAATGCCTCTGCAGGAGTTTTGTAATAAACAGGAATTCTCATATATTTTTAAAAAGGCAAAGAGACAAAATGAAATGATGAAATAAATTGATCTTCGTTATATTGAAATATAACAGAAATCATATCCCAAAAGAGCTTTTAAAACTAATCAAAGAGATTGGAATTAATTTATGAAAGAACAGAGGGAAGAAGTAAGATTATTTTTTTTCAGCCAGTCGCTGGCAGATGGATTACGCACAACTTTAGCTGTTTTGCTTCCGGTGTTAATTTCCTGGTATTTTAATTTTTTTGATCTTGGTATGACCGTGTCCCTGGGAGCACTTTGCGCCAGCCTGGTAGATGCTCCTGGCCCCATTATACACCGCAGGAACACCATACTATTTTGTCTTTTGTTTTTATTTATTGTAGTATTTGCAACTGCCTTTGCACGGTTGAATATCTATTGGATGGGATTTGAAATAGTAGTTTTCAGTTTCTTTTTTTCCATGTTTACAATTTATGGATTAAGAGCAGTAATGGTAGGCAATGCAGCTTTGTTAGCCATGGTTCTTACTATGGACAGACCTATTGAGCCTTCACAGGTGATGCAGTATTCTTTATTAATTGTTTCAGGAGGTATATGGTATTTATTGATAAGCCTTCTTGCCCATCATATACGACCCTATAGAGCGGCACAGAGAGCATTAGGAGAAAGTATCAGGGAATTAAGCAAATATCTTTTTATAAAAGCAGATTTCTATAATGTTCAAACAGACCTGGCAGAAGACTATAAAAAACTAATAGCACAACAAATAGTGGTGTCAGAAAAGCAGGATAATGTTCGCGAAATTTTATTTAAAACCCGGCAGATTGTAAATGAATCTACCAATGAAGGAAGAAAACTGGTGCTGGCTTTTATTGACACCGTTGATCTATTTGAAAATATTACTGCTTCTTATTACGATTATGAATTGCTTAGAAACCAATATGGTCCTACAGGCATTTTAGAAAGAATATATGCAATAGCTAAACAACTGGCAACAGAATTAAACAAAACAGGAGTTGCCATTTTAACCAATACGCCGTACAGCAACAAAATGGACTATGATGAAATTCTGACAGAACTCAAAACAGAAATCGATAATAAACAAAAAGATGTAACAAATACAAACCTGGTATTAAAAAAAATGCTGGTAAACATCCGGAAAATAATGCAGGCACACAACGACCTGCTTCGCTATTTTGATCCGGCCCCTTCGGACGGAAGTAAAAGAAGTAGTAAAACCCATAGTCTTTTTGTACGGCATCAAAGCCTGGACCCTAAAATTTTCTGGAGCAATTTAAATTTTAATTCTTCCGCTTTCCGTCATGCGCTACGGGTAGCCATCGCATGCATTGCAGGCTTTATAATTTCCAAATTAATTGCTTATGGCTATCATAGTTATTGGATTTTAATGACCATTGCTTTTATGCTAAAACCCGCCTATAGTCTTACCCGGCAGCGAAATATAGAACGTGTAACCGGAACACTTGTTGGTGGTTTGATTGGTTTTCTTTTATTAATCATCAAGCTTCCCAACGGCATCTTATTTGGTATTATGGTACTATTGATGATCGCTACGTACAGCTTCCAGAGAGTAAAATATCTGATATCTGTTACTTGCATGACGCCCTTTTTATTGATACTGTTTCACTTTCTTGGCTCAGAATTTATTGGCCTGTTGAAGGAAAGGTTGATTGATACCGGTATAGGCTGTGTAATAGCCTTGCTTGCCGGGTACCTGCTTTTTCCCAGTTGGGAGGCAGAAGGACTAAAAACTTACCTGGAGGAAATGCTCGAAGCAAATGCTGCCTATTTGAAAAAAATAGTGGACGGCCTTTCCGGAAATAAAATTTCTATTACTCAATATAAATTGGCAAGGAAAGAAGTATACATAAGCTCTGCCAATTTATCTGCAGCTTTTCAACGCATGTTATCGGAACCGGCAAGTAAACAAAAAAACAAAAACGAAATCCATCAGTTTGTGGTGTTGAATCACACATTGTTTTCGAATGTTGCCAGCATTGCTTCAGTATTATTATCAAGGAGCCCCAATAAACACTCTGAAGATATCATACGTCCGGCCAGAAAAGCATATCATGTGCTTTTCGATAGTCTACAAAAAATGGAAGGAAAACAACTTCCGGAAAGCTTAACACATACAAATACAGAAGTTGAAGCAGGCAAAGAAGAAATAAAAGTCGACGCCTCTATGAAAGAGCAACTGGAATTTATTTATAAACTAACTGTAGATATTAAAAAGATATCAGAAAAAATTATTTCTTCGTGAACCATTCAATTGCAAGATCATATCCTTTTAATCCTAAACCAAAGATACTTCCCACTGATTTTCCAGAAACATGAGAGAGTTTACGAAAATCTTCCCTTGCATGTATATTGGAAATATGTACTTCGATAACAGGAGTTTTAATAGCAGCAATTGCATCGCCAATAGCCACGGATGTGTGCGTATATCCAGCGGGGTTTAGAACGATACCATCAAATTCAAATCCTATTCTTTGCAATTCATTGATCAACTCTCCCTCTATATTGCTCTGAAAATAATGAAAAGAAACATGGGGATATTTTTGTTGCAGTTCTTTCAAGTATTCTTCAAAAGGGATATTTCCATAAATATCCGTTTCTCTTTTGCCCAAAAGATTAAGGTTTGGTCCGTTGATGATGGCTATTTTCATTTCACGAATTTAATGCACTAATGAAGAACACGAATTAAGATAAGAATTACACGAATTGCTTGAATTAAAATGTCTGCAACTACAACTTAGTGCCTTCATATATATCCTGAATAGAAATGGTTATTGCAAGAGACGAGAGGATCAATTGATCATTGATTGTCCTGTATTCATGAAGTTCCCAAAAACCCTTTTCGTTAATCCTAAATGCTTCCACATTTATGGATTCTGAATCAATCAAAATGTATTCTTTTAAACTGGAAATTGCCCTATACAACCTGAACTTCTCACCTCGATCATATTGTTTGGTAGAGGGAGAAAGTATTTCAAAAATTATAGTTGGCTGAATAAACGAATTCTCATCAACATCGGAAGAAATAAGATCATTACAAATAATTGCAAGGTCAGGATAGGTAAACAATGTATTTTGAGGAATATAAATTCTAAGATCACTACCATAAGGCTTACAAGGCTTTCCTTTTAACAAAGAGCCTAAGGCTATAAAAAGGTTTGAATGAATCTTGACATGCCTGCTACTGGCGCCTGACATGGCAAAAATTTCACCTTGATAAAATTCATGCTTTTCGATTGATTCTTTCTCGAACTGAAGATATTCTTCTATGGAAAGTTTTTGTTTTCCGTAAGCTATGGTTGGTTCTCTTACTTCGTACATACAGCTAATTTACAAAAATAAAGGCGGCTCCAGGCATCTCGCTTATGACCGGAAAAGTCGAGAAATTAATTCGTGCTTTTTATAAGGGCAATAAATTCATCAAACAAATACCTGCTATCATGCGGGCCAGGAGTACTCTCAGGATGATATTGTACAGAGAAAGCAGGTTTGCCTTTTACTTTAATTCCCTCAATGGAATTATCATTTAAGTTTACATGGGTAATCTCAATATGATCTGCCTTTTTCACTGCCTCCGGGTCTACACCAAAACCATGATTTTGCGTCGTAATCTCACATTTACCCGTTACCAAATTTTTTACGGGGTGATTTAACCCCCGGTGTCCGTGATGCATTTTAAATGTTGGAATATCGTTGGCAAGCGCCAATAACTGGTGGCCTAAACAAATTCCAAAAAGAGGCTTTTCCTCTTTCATTATTTCTTTTAAACCAGAAATCGCATAATCCATAGCTGCCGGATCACCGGGGCCATTGGAAATAAAATAACCAGAGGGGTTAAATGCCTTTACTTCTTTTACAGGAGTTTTTGCAGGAAATACTTTTACATAAGCTCCTCTGTCAACCATGCAGGTCAAAATATTTCTCTTTACTCCATAATCCATAACAGCTATCCGGATAGAAGAAGAAGGATCACCTAATTCATAAGGTTTTTGGGTACTTACAATAGAAGCTAATTCAAGTCCCGACATATCAGGCACCTCTTCCAGTTTTTTCTTTAGCACTTTATCATCTAAAATTTCGGAAGAAATAATACAATTCATAGCCCCTTTGCTGCGGATATGAGCTACTAATGCACGGGTATCCACTCCTTCTATGCCCACAATATTTTGCTTCTTCAAATACTCATCCAGCGAACCGGAAGCCATTTTGCGGGAAAAAAGTTCTTCCAGGCTTCTTCCTATCAGTCCTTTGATCTTTACACTGTCCGACTCTATATCATCCAGGTTTACGCCATAGTTTCCAATGTGCACAGAATTCATGATAAGCACCTGGCCATAATATGAGGGATCAGTAAACACTTCCTGGTAACCGGTCATGCCTGTATTAAAACAAATTTCACCACCAGTGGTGCCAATAGCGCCAAATGCTTTACCATAGCAAGTCGTACCGTCTTCCAAAACTAAAAGGGATGTGTGTTCTAAGTTCATTTTAAAAACAAATTGCGCAAAAATAAATGATGCTGACTTATTAGGGCCAGCTTATTACAGATGTTATCAAGAAATTATCAACTGTTCAATAGGGCATAAAAAAACCCGTCTCGCTTAAGGCGAGACAGGGTTAAATTATTCTGATAAAATTTTATGCTTTCTCTTCCGTTTCTGGGGCCGCTTCTTCAGCAGGCGTTGCGGGTTGTTCTACTGTAGCTGCAGGTGTTGCTTCGGCAGTAGTTTTCTTTTTAGCGCCACCGGCACGGCGGGTTCTTCTTCCTGTTTCTTTTTTATCTTCTTTGCCTTTGCCGTAAATCTCATTAAAATCAACCAGCTCAATCATCGCCATTTCAGCATTATCACCCGGGCGGGTTCCTAATTTGATAACTCTTGTATAACCGCCGGGGCGACCGGCAATTTTTACACTAACTACATCAAATAATTCCTTGATCGCTTCTTTATCCTGCAAATAGCTAAATACAATACGACGCTGGTGAGTTGTATTCTCCTTGCTCTTGGTAATTAATGGCTCTACATAAGTACGCAAAGTTTTTGCTTTGGCTAGTGTAGTTACTATACGCTTGTGCGCAATTAACTGGCTCGCCAAATTGCTTAATAACGCATCTCTGTGCGATTTGGTGCGGCCTAAATTATTAATCTTGTCTCCGTGACGCATGACGTGTTAATTTGTACGTTACACCGTGTCAGGAATTGTAACGTTTGTTATTAATGCAAAATGAAAAATTCAAACCTTTTACATTTTTCATTTTTAATTTTTCCTAGAAATCATCCTTATCCACACCTAGTTTACCAAGGTCCATTCCAAAATGTAAACCTCTTTCATTCAACACCTGCTCAATTTCAGAAAGTGATTTCTGACCGAAGTTTCTAAACTTCATCAGGTCTTCCTGTTCGTATTGAACCAGTTCACTCAACGAATTGATCTTGGCTGCTTTCAAACAATTGAAGGCACGTACAGAAAGATCTAAATCTTCCAACGGTGTTTTCAGCACTTTACGCAGTTGCAATGTTTGCTCGTCAACTATATCTTCTTTCTTTTCTTCCTTATTGTCGAAAGTAATGTTCTCATCTGTAATGATCATCAGGTGCTGGATCAAAATACGGCTGGCTTGTTTCACTGCTTCTTCCGGGTGAATAGTACCATCGGTATTTACTTCCATGATCAGCTTTTCATAATCGGTACGTTGCTCCACACGGGTATTTTCGATGGTATATTTTACATTCTTGATCGGAGTGTAAATAGAATCCACCGGGATAAAACCAAGAGGTGCATCTTTTGGTTTATTTTCCTCCGCAGGTACATAACCACGGCCTTTGCCGATAGTTAGTTCAATATCCAGCTTTGCAGAATTATCCAGAGTACAGATCAGTAATTGTGGGTTCATGATCTCAAAAGATTGCGTACCTTCTGCAATCATACCGGCAGTAAACTCAGTTCGGTTTTTAATGCTCAGCATAATACGTTCGCTCTGAACTTCGTGATCAACGGATTTCTTTAAACGAACCTGTTTCAGATTCAAAAGAATTTCCACTACGTCTTCGGAAATACCATTGATTGTAGCAAATTCATGCTCCACACCTTCAATCTTTACACCTACAATAGCGTAGCCTTCCAAAGAATTAAGTAATACGCGGCGCAATGCATTACCAATAGTAACGCCATAACCCGGCTCTAAAGGACGGAATTCGAATTGTGCTTCAAAATCCGTTACTTTTTGAAGAACGATCTTGTCTGGTTTCTGAAAATTTAGAATGGCCATTTGTTATTTCAGATTTAAAATTTAATGTTTAATATTTAATGTTTGTGTTACCGGCTTTTGTAATTCTGTTCATCACCTGTTGTGTCACTCACTTGTACGTTCAAAACAGCATCAGCAATTCGTGAATGGTGAATCGTCAATCGTGAATTTATTCACGTCTCACGATTCACATTTGACGTTACTTGCTGTACAATTCCACGATCAACTGCTCCTTAATATTCTCAGGAACAGATTCTCTTTCGGGATAGGTGATGAATGTGCCCTTCATTTCTGTTTCATTCCAATCCACCCAGTTAAACTTCTGATTTTTACCACGCATTGGGCTGGTTACAGAAGTATTGTCTTTTGATTTTTCTTTTAAACTAATTATATCACCAGGCTTTAATTGAAAAGAAGGAACGTTCACTACTTCGCCATTAACGGTAACATGCTTGTGACTTACTAACTGGCGGGCAGCAGGCCTTGACGGAGCAATACCCATACGGTATACTGCATTATCTAACCTGGCCTCTAATAATTTAATAAGATTTTCACCGGTAACACCTTTACGGCGTGCAGCTTCTTCAAATGTTTTACGGAATTGTTTTTCCAATACACCATAAGTGTATTTAGCTTTTTGCTTTTCACGCAACTGAAGGGCATATTCACCCATGGTTTTGCGTTTGCGTTGTGCCCCGTGCATTCCCGGAGGGTTGCTGTTTTTGGTCAGCCACTTACCATTGCCAAGAATGGGCTCCCCAAAAATGCGGGAGATCTTGGTCTTAGGACCAGTGTAACGTGCCATACTCTTTTATTTCATTTCCGCTTTTTTGTACCGGTGCGTTCATCGTTGAAAGCGGTAAAAATTAATGAAGCACCCTTTTTTTAAATGAAACCAAATTGGCTCAATATGTCTTTGATTTCTGATTTTGAGATTTTGTGATTTATTGATTTAAATCCCAAAATTCCTACATCCCGAAATCAGCAATTATACTCTACGTTTTTTAGGCGGACGGCAACCATTATGTGGCAACGGTGTTACGTCTTTTATCATTGCTACTTCAATACCACTATTGGCAATAGCACGAATAGCACTTTCTCTACCGGCGCCGGGTCCTTTTACAAATACATCGCAACGGCGCATACCTGCATCTAAAGCTACTTTTGCAGCATCAGAAGCAGCCATTTGTGCTGCATATGGAGTGTTCTTTTTAGAACCTTTAAAACCCATTTTGCCGGCACTTGACCAGGAAATCACCTGCCCTTGCTTATTTGTCAGGCTTACAATAAGATTGTTGAAAGACGCGACGATGTGCGCATCACCATAAGTATCAACTTTTACTACTCTTTTCTTTGCAGCAGCTTTTGCGCTTTGCTGTTGTTGTGCTTTTGCCATTGCTCTTAGGTAATCTTTATTTTATTATTCCATCTCTTTTTCAAAAGACCTGAACCAATCCTCCTCCTGCACCAGGTATCCGTAATTGATTCAGTTATTATTGGTGCATATTTAGCTGCAAGTTTCAAGCGACGAGCTGCAAGTAATGTACTCTTCTTGTAGCTTGTGCCTTGTAGCTTGGTACTTCTATTTCTTCGGTGCTTTCTTTTTACCTGCCACCGTCTTACGTTTTCCTTTGCGTGTACGACTATTGGTTTTTGTGCGCTGGCCTCTTACCGGTAATCCTTTACGATGACGGAGACCACGATAACAGGCTATGTCCAATAAACGCTTGATGCTCATTTGTACCTCAGAACGCAATTGACCTTCTACTTTAAACTCTTCCGTAATAGAAGTACGGATATTGTTCAGGTCATCATCATTCCATTCATTTACTTTTTTATTTCTATCAATACCATGCTTATCAAGAATGTATCGGGCGGTAGCAGGTCCAATACCATATATATAGGTAAGACCAATTTCGCCTCTTTTATTTTTTGGTAAGTCAACGCCGGCAATACGAGCCATAATTTGAATTAAGATTTTAAGTTTTAAGATTCAAGGCTCAAGCTTGTGCCTTCTCCCTTGTCTCTTTTGAATTATCCTTGTCTTTGCTTAAAGCGGGGATTCTTTTTGTTAATAACATAAAGCCTGCCCTTGCGTCGTACAATTTTACAGTCAACGCTACGCTTTTTTATAGATGCTCTAACTCTCATAGTATAATTTCTAATTTATTATTTCTGATTTCCAATTACTGAACACAAATCAGAATTAGAAATTCTAAATTTATTTATATCTAAAAATTATCCGTCCCCGGCTTAGATCGTACGGGCTCATTTCAACTCCCACTTTATCCCCCGGCAAAATACGTATGTAGTGCATCCTCATTTTTCCAGAGATGGTGGCCAGTATTTCGTGACCGTTTTCAAGCTTTACCCGGAACATAGCATTTGACAAAGCTTCTAAAATGACGCCATCCTGTTTAATTAAAGGCTGTTTTGACATACTTATTTTGGGAGCGCAAAAATATAGGAATAAAGCGGAAAAAAGACAATCAGGCCGTTTTTTTTAACAGCCAATAAGCAAACAACTCCACGATTTGAAGGAGATTATTAATGAACAGCCGGTTTTTCCAAAGGTACCTTAGTCATTTGTAGATGAAGGTTTTGGAGCTCATGAACATAAATAGGATGGTTAAAATGCCGGCGGTCTTCACGGTACCAGATGTCCAGGTTGGTATAATTGCCCGGATCATGAACTAAAACCCGGAAAGGCCCTTTCTTATATTTTGCCCCTTCTGGCACGTCTTCTCTTTCAAAACCCAGATTAAATAATTCCTTTTCTGTAAGGGGAATTGCTGCTATTTGCTCTGGAGTATACCAAAACTCCTGGATGCCATTATCTATCAAAACCATATTTTCCTCCCGGCTTACCTCAACCACGGTTCCTTCTCTTTCCGTAGTGTCCTGAACTATACGAACAATATCTCCCTGTTTTAATTCCTGAACTTTAACCATAGTGCAAGCTTTTTTTTAATGAAATTGTAATTTAAAGAATTAAAAAAGGCCTGCCAAACAAAAAATCCCGGAAATTATATTATTTAAAGTTTGCTTATTATCTTTCGCATATTACCACCACCTATATATTTTGAACCGCAAACTGCTGCTTTTTATTTCTTTCGCTATTTCTGCATTTAATGGCTTTTCCCAGCCTGCATCTATTTATAAATTTTCCACTGATGATGCTTTAAAAGAAAAAATTTCGCAGGATATAACAATCCGCTCCCAGAAAATAATCACTACACTTCAGGGACCAAATAAAAAATACCTGGCTGAAGTTTACAAAGAGCGGGAGGAATATGTAAAAAAAGAGCTTAATAGTATTATAACGGATAAGACCACACAAGATTACTTATATAAGCTCGCACAAGAGATTCTTAAAAACAACTCTTTTTTAAAAGCTGAAGAATTTCGCATTCTTTTTTCAAGAACCCTGTCACCCAATGCATTCAGTGTAGGAGTAGGCGCTATATTTTTTCATGCAGGTTTATTTTATCGTATGCAGAACGAGAGTCAGGCTGCCTTTGTGCTTTGCCATGAAATGGCTCATGATTATTTACATCATAGCAATCAGAATATTGAGCAAACGGTTAACACTTTATATTCAGAGCAGTTTCAAAAAGAATTAAAAAAGCTCAGCAAACAACAATATGGCAGGAATGCAGAAGCAGAAAAACTATTAAAGAATTTAACATTTAAAAACCAACGTTATAGCCGGGAGTTCGAAGAAAGCGCTGATTCAATGGCAATAGAATTGATGAAAAATACGGAGTTTGATATACACGAAGCATTAAGTTGTCTGGCGCTTCTTGATTCAGTAGATCATACAAAATATGATAGCCGATTTGCGCTGGAAAAAGTATTTTCCTTTCAAAATTATCCGTTTAAAAAATCATGGTTGGAAGAGGATGCTTTTCGCTTTGCTTCTACAGAAGAAGAACAAAAAGAAGCCGAGCTTTTAAAAACACATCCTGATTGTGCTGTCCGCATAGATCGCATAAAAGAAAAAGTAAATCGGTATTATAAAAATAACAGCAAAAGGTTTGTTGTTGATGAACGTATGTTTAATGAGCTAAAATCAGCTTTTGATTACGATATTATTAAATACTATCACCAGCATAAGAATATTTCAGTAGCCCTTTTCCTTTCTTTACAAACCTTGCAGGTTTATCCGGATGATTTGTATTTACAAACCATGGCAGGTAAATGCCTGAATGAAATATACGATCGACAAAAGAATCATACATTAGGAACTGTGATAGACCTTCCCAATCCTGAATTCAACAAATCATACAATAGCTTTCTTCATTTTCTTCAAAACCTTCGATTACCGGAAGTGGCTGCTCTATCCTATTATTTTTTATTGCAGTATCAAACTCCGTCCAATACATCTAACGAAGAGTTTACTAGAGAACTCATTTTAAGCAAGGTAAATTTTGACAAAACAGATGAAAAGCAACAATGGATGGACTTTTATAGAAAAAACTTTCCCACCAGTAAATACAATTTTTAATAAATCAACGAACACAAATGAAAAACAAAACCACCAGGCTTTTTTTATTCATCGCACTTTCTTTATGCTTTCTGTATTCAAGTGCGCAAGAAAAATTAAGCATCAACAATGTATACAAGATGAGTATGCGTAGTGCCGGCACCATCATCTCCGATGACCAGATCAAAGGCTATTATTTTTTCTTTAAGTCGGACAAAATCGATAAAAGAACAAATGAATACACACTTCAGATTGTTGATGCTAATTTGAACAAAGTAAAAGACATAAAGTTCCAGGATTCAAAGAAAGTTTACCTGTTAGAATCCTCTTATAATGGGTCCTCTCTGGTTTTTATGTTTTATGATGATGATCAGAACATGCTGGACTACAGATTGTATTCATTGGATGCTAAACAATCATACACCTATAGCAAAGTATTGGATAAAAAATCAGAAAACTATTTTAAAAGTTCACCAAACATTGGTGACGATGAAGAATCGGAGAATCAAAACATTTTCGACGTGCAGGACAAAGGCTACGTTTCCATTATAAAAGTCAGGGAAAACAAAAAATATACTTACGAGATTAATTACTATGCCTCCGATAAAAAAAGAAGCTGGACTTATAATCCAATCGAAGATGGGAAATTCACAGATGCACACTATCTCGGAGCCAATGATTCTATTGCACTCATTGAAGTGCTTTCTAAAGATAAAATGACTTCCAAAGAAGTGGAATCAACTTTGCTTGGCGTCAATCTTTCGAATGGGAAAAAAGCATTTGAAATAAACACTATAGAAAAAGGGAATAAGCTTTACGCGATGAATGTTTCCACTCTTCAGGGTAACAATGGTTACCTGGTAATGGGTCCCTATTTTGAAAATGATGACCGCATATTAAAAGATAAAAGCCTTGGCTTTGGTGTATGGGTAATGGACAACAAAGGAAAAATTCTCAATTCAAAATATATCTCCTGGCAAAGAGATATTGGCAAATATTTGAAAACCGACCAGAAAGGAAGAATTGAAGATGTGGGCTACGTTTATTTTCACAATGTGTTGCAAACGGAAGACGGAAAAGTATTCGCTATTGGTGAAGGATATAAAAAAGTAAATGAATGGAATGATGATGACCTGAACA
>JGI24806J26614_1000099_pt1 | contig 17693 bp, 9 predicted proteins | sample Kansoi200umMDA_FD_26614 | JGI IMG/M metagenome (IMG submission 26614)
ATTGGGTACCAGTCCCAACCAGGCCTTTGGAAACTATTCACTTGCGCAGACAACTATTCAGCCAACATCATCTGAGGTACCAGTACAGAACTTCTCTTACTCCTCCACCAACGCCGGCAAACCGATTACCGTTGTAAATGCCAATTCTGCCATCAGCACCGCCTACACCGTTACCCCCTTCTGCAATCTGGAAAATGAGTTCGCCATTCGGCTCATTAGCATTATGGCCACAGATGTAATCTTTAAATACCGATTTATAACTTGGATTTAAATTATGTTGATCCCTGCGGACCATGATCTCTGCACATTCATCCCTGGCAATCTGATAATACTTCTTGTAATCTGCACTGCGAGCCATGGTTGTTGTTTCTCTCCGTAACGAGTAACCGCCCCTGAACAATGCAATCCTTGCCCGAAGTGCTTTTACCGCGCCTTTTGTTATGCGTTCGTCAGATACATCACCTATTTTACCGACGTCTGTACGCCATGGTATCAGCTCTTCCGCTATTCGGAGATCTTCGAGAATATGATCGTAAATCGTGTCACGGTTGGTCTTTGGTAAAAAGATAGTTGGCAAGTCAGCGGAGGGAGCTGTTTGTTCTGGTACGTCGCCCCAAAGTTTAACAAGGTCAAAGTAGAACAATGCTCTAAGCGTTAGCGCTTCCCCGTGTAAACGGCGCAACTGGGCCTGGACCTGTGCAGATCCATTGTTATAAAGATCCATTTGAGGAATGTATTTTATACAATTGTTAGCCCTTTCAATACCAGTGTACATGAGACTGTAAGGTGCGGAGAGGTTGGAGTTAACCTGCGTAACATTATAGCGTGATATATCGCGGTCGCTATTATCATTAATGCCACCCGTTCCTTTAAAGTCATCAATATCACCTTGAAACGTCATGCTGATCCGCAGACCCATATAGTTCTGGCTTGCCAGGAGATTATAGGTGCCGATAACAGCCGATTGTGCGTAGGCAACGTTGCCAAATACCTGGTTTGTACTAAAGGAGGATATCGGTTCCGGGGAGATGAACTTTTTGCAGCCCACCAGCGTGCTTGTCGCCACAACAAGGGTAAGAGCAAATATGTTGAATTTGTCTATCGTCTTTTTCATGATCTTAATTTTTAGAATGTAATGTTTATACCGCCAACAAACGTTCTGGATTTAGGATAAGCAGAATAGTCTACGCCGGCAGTGACCGGGGTTGATCTCCTGGTACTAACATCCGGGTCATAACCACTGTACCCGGTGATGGTTGCCAGGTTATTTCCGGTAGCAAAAATGCGCACATTAGAAACCCTGAGTTTTGACAGGATTGATTTCGGCAATGAGTAACCCAGTGTGATGTTATTAATCCGTAAGTAGGAACCATCTTCTACTGCATACGATTGTGCATTTTGCCATTCCACGCCCGTAACCGGTATCCAGAATGATGGATTCCCATTCACCTTCGCAATTACGTCCGGAGAAGCGCCAATAACACCGATAGTTGTATTTGGCTGTCCTTGCAGCTGCACCCCTGTGGTAGGATCAGCAATATGCCAGCGGTCAGTAAATTCCGATAAAAGGTTTGCTCCGTTTGTGTAGGTGCTGTTGAATTCCAGCTTATTATAGTTGGCAATACTGTTACCATATACAAAGTTCAAAAAAACATTCAGGTCGAAGCCCTTGTAGCTCAGTTGCTGGCCAAAACCACCTGAGAACTTTGGCAAAGCATGACCAATAACCGTGTAGTCGTTTGCATCTATAAATCCATCATTATTAATATCCCTGAACTTTTGCGTACCCGGCATAATAGGTGTAGAAGATATTCTCGATACAGGTACTTTCGCATTTAACGTGTATTTGGTGGTAGCCCAGGGATACAGCGCATTACTATAAGGAGTGGTAGAGAAGTCGGATAACTGGTAATAGCCATCATTTATCAACCCGTACATAGTTCCTACCTCACCACCAACTTTAACCAGGAAGTCTGCCGGCTGCGAATTCGAATTGAAATAGCCGGAGTTGAAAACAAACTGGCTTTGGTCGCCTAAACTTTTGATGATATTCTTGTTAAATGAAATATTAAAATTACCGTTCCATGAAAAATCTTTCTTCTTTATTATGTTGCCGGTTAACTGGATTTCTAAACCAGTATTCTGAGTTGCTCCAACGTTCTGAAACTGGCTCGTGTACCCTGAGTTATATGGTATTGCGTTGTTAAGCAAAAGGTTTTCCGAATTGTTGCGATACGCATCAACCGTTAATTGAATTCTTCCTTTGAGAAAAGCAGCGTCTAAACCAATGTTCTTCGATTGCTGCGATTCCCAGCGCAAATCGGCATTGCCTAAATTGCTTGGCCCTACACCAAAAACAAAACCATCGTTGAGGAAGTATGGGCGTCCTGCGGTATAGAAACTGGCGTATTGGAAAGGTGAAATCCTGTTGTTTCCCACGGCACCAAAGCTTAAGCGGAGTTTGAGGTCCGAAACCAGGCTCTGCCTTGCCATAAAGGCTTCATCCGAAATACGCCATGCAAACGATCCGGATGGAAAGTACCCCCATTTGTGTTCCGGACCAAAAATGGAACTGGCATCTGCACGAAGGTTAAACGTAAGATAGTACCGCTGTTTGAAGTTGTAGCTAAGCCTGGAGAAGTAAGAGAAGTTCTGTACTGGTACCTCAGATGATGTTGGCTGAATAGTTGTCTGCGCAAGTGAATAGTTTCCAAAGGCCTGGTTGGGACTGGTACCCAATGGAAAATTACGTAAATCAGAAAAGGTTGTAATAGCGTATGTCTGGTAAGTTTCCTGTCCTACCAATACATTTAAACTGTGATTTGACCCAAGCATATTCCGCATATCATAACTGATCGTATTAGAATTATTAATGGTTCGCGTCGAGCTGTTATTCACTGTAATCAACGGCTGTTTGTTATTGGTGCGGGAATTGTTGGTGATTGTATCGTCAAATGCACGAGCCTCCGTTGAATTATAATCGATGGCGGCTATTGAACGGATGGTTAAATTCTTAAATGGCTGGTAACTGATGTTAGCGTTCAGGTTCAACACACGGTTTGTTCTTTTCCGATATTGTGCTTCCAGCAATCTAAGGGGATTAATTAATGCTAAACCGTTCCCGTTAGTTGAATTAGCCTGGTTTGCATCATATTCATCGATTGCCTGGTTGGGTAATAAAAGGGGTTGGTAACGAACAACCTGTCGTAAATTGTTTGAACCTGCACCTCCGGCGTCCGATACTCCCTCGCCCCAAAGCACGTTGTTGTTGTACCTAACGTTAAAACCTACTTTTAAAGTTTTCGTTGCCTGGTGATCGAAACGAAAATTGAGAAGTTGGCGATTATAGTCAGTAGTTTGGAGAATACCCTGTTGCTTATTCAAGGTGGCGCTGAGATTGTATTGTGTCTGGTTATTCCCGCCGGTTACTGCAAAATTATGAGTCATAAGAAGCGCTTTTCGGCCGAACATTTCTTTCTGCCAATCTATTCCTTCAACTGTGGCATTATCGAGTACCCGGCTGTACGGGTCGGTCGAACGCCAATACCTGCTGATTGTTGATGTATCATTTGTATATTTTGCCCGCTCGTACTGAAATTGTACAAATTCAAGAGGGTTCATCACACTGAGCTCTTTTGGTAGCTGCTGAAAACCAATGGAATTGTTGTAATTCACCGAAGTTCGTCCATTTGTGTTTTTTCCTCCCTTGGTGGTGATGATGACAACACCATTTGCGCCCCGGGCACCATAGATGGCAGTTGACGCTGCGTCTTTCAGCACATCAATGGATTCAATATCCTGTGGTGAAAGAACATTTAGGGCATTGTCTAACTGAACCCCATCCACGACATAAAGCGGGCTTCCGCTTTGTGTAATGGACGACCGTCCGCGAATGAAAATATCTACCGAGGCGCCGGGCTCGCCTTCGGATACCGTTACCTGTACTCCGGCCAGTTTTCCTTGTATTGCTTCTGCAGCAGAAACCGTAGGATTGTCACGCAAATCCTTTGCGGTAACAGAGGAAACGGCCGAAGTCAGGTCTCTGCGCCGAACTGTTTGGTAGCCGATGACCACGACCTCATCGCCGGCAGAAGCTGCTTCTTTATGTAAGGTAATTGTGACGGGAGCAGCGCCATTTGTTGTGATGGTTTGTGAACGGTAACCTACGTAAGAAAAAACAAGAGAAACGGACTTTCTGCCTGTAACGCTTAAATTAAAATTTCCAGCATTGTCGGTATTGGTACCTCGTTTAGTTTCTGCTACTGTAACAGAAACATCAGCAAGCCCACGTGATGTGCTGTCATCTAATACCCGACCCCTTATTTGCAAGGTCTGGGCAAAGCCCAAAGTGACAGGAAGACAGAAAAATAGGAAAAGACAAAGTTTTCTTTCCATACAGCGTAATTTTGAATTTATTGAGATAAGGAAGTTTCAGAAACCGAGGTTTACCTCCCGGCCTGCATAACAAACCTATTTTGTAGAGGGGAACAAGAGGTTCAAATTTTCAATTAATCAGTTCAAATTTTCTGCTTAGAAAAAGTTTTTAATGAATATCAATCGTTTATGTTCTGATAATTGCGACGTTCGTTACGATTAAAGTCCCGATAGAGACGAGATATTGGTAGAAACAATATCGAAGTGTTTAGAAAAGTCCCATCAGGGACGGGATATCTCGTCCCTGACGGGGACTTTGCTACACATTCTAATATCTTGCTACCAATATCTCGTCCCTGACGTGACCATATGACTACTACACCTTCGACTTTACATATTCGGAAGGAGAAACGTGGTATTTTTCTTTGAAACAGGTACTGAAGTATTTTGGATTGTTGAAACCAACCTCGTAAGCCACTTCCGATACGTTATTTCCCCCGACATCGAGTAGCTGTTTGGCCCGTTGCAGGCGCATATCACGAAGAAATTCGACGAGCGTAAGTCCTGTCAGGCTTTTGAACTTCTTATAAAAAGTATTTTGATTAATAAGCATAGTTCCCGCAAGGCTTTCAACATTAAAATTAGAATCTCCCATCTCCTGCTCAACAACCGTTACAACCTCTTTCAAAAACGTTTCATCTTTGGAAGTAATCAAAACAGGTGAAGGGCTCAATTCCACTGACTTTTTCTTTTCCACAATCGATTCAAATAACTTTTTCCGTTGCCGCAGCAGGTTGTCAATGGAAGCCATCAGGAACTCGTTATTAAAAGGTTTGGTGATATAATAATCCGCCCCATATTTTAATCCTTCGATCTGGCTTTCGATTGAATATTTAGCCGACAGCAACACCACCGGAATATGGCTGGTATTGACATCGTTTTTTACTTTGTCCAGCATTTGAATGCCGTCCATTTTCGGCATCATAATGTCGCTGACAATCAAATCCGGGAGCAGGCTAACCGCTTTTTGCAGGCCTTCTTCTCCATCCCTTGCTGTTTCTACCTTGTAAAACTCGCTTAATTGTCCTTTTATAAACGACCGCAATTCATCGTTATCCTCAACCAATAGCACCAACGGTAACGTTTGGTTTGCTGATGGAATATTTAGAGAGGCCGGAATTAATTGTTGTTCTATGGGTGTTTCATGAACAGGGGAGGGATTTGGCAACTCAACAAAGGATACTTCGCCCTTTTTAAAATGTTCCGAATAATGCTGGGAGCCTAGTTTTAATTTTACTGTAACCTTTAATCCGCCCTCGTCGTTATTTTCAGCCCATATTCTTCCGCCGTGAAGGTTCACAAACTCCCTGGAAAGCGCAAGGCCAATGCCCGTCCCCTTAAATGCCCTGCCATCGGAATAATCACCTGCATGAAAAAGTTCAAAAATCTCTTCCAACTTTTCTTTCGGTACTCCAGGTCCCTGGTCCTGGATGGAAATGGAGAAACTTTGTTCGTCGGGCAATGAGTGAATGAAGATTGTAATTTGTTTTCCTTCCGGGGTAAATTTTACCGCATTGCCTAAAAGATTATAAATAACCACATCCAGCTTTTCAGCATCCACCCAGGCGAACAATTCTTTTTGTTTGGCAGAAATTTCAAGTTTGATTCGTTTTGCTCTCGCAGCTTCAGTAAAATGTTCACTAATTTTTTTAACAAACGTCACTATCTCTACCATGGATATCCGAAGTGTTTCCTTATTGCTTTGTACTTTTCGCAAATCCAGCAGTTGGTTAATAAAACCAACCATGCGAGCCGCGTTCTTTCTTGCCACATCTATATAAGAAGCGATTTCGGGTGAAAATTCTCCTTTCCGGGCCACCTGTTCCAGGGGATTTACAATGAGGGTAAGCGGCGTTCTTAGTTCGTGGGAAATATTCGTAAAGAAATTGAGCTTGAGTGCTGCCAGCTTTTGCTCCACTGAAATTTTATTTCGCAGCCTTATCATGGCAAGCGCATACTGCCAGACGATATACAATAGTGTAAAAGCGATTATGGCATACAACAGGTAGGCCCACCAGGTTTTCCAGGGTGGTGGCAGAATGGTAATAGCCAGTCGCTTGTAAGGTGCGTTCGTATACAAATCCGTACTGGTACTTTTTACTTCAAATACGTAGTGTCGCGGCGGCAAGTTTGTGTAGGCGGCCCTTCTGAATTGCCTATCCTCGTGCCAGTTTGTATCAAAACCAATTAGGCGATACGCAAATCCCTGCTGATTGCCGGCTCGCTGATCAAGGATAGTATAATCGATACTGATAATATTTTGATTGTATTGTAAAGTCAACCCCGAGACATAGTTGATATTTTCTTTGAGAACCTCTTCGTTTCGGCCCGGGCCAACATCTTCGTTATTAATCTGCAGATTAGTAAAGGCAATATTTGCGGAGATAGGGCTGGCGCTTATATTTTTGGTGTCGAAGGAAAAGAAACCTTTCGTGGTTCCGAATAGGAGCCGTCCGGCCTGCACCTGCTTACAAACCGAGGCTTCCGAAAAACTTGTTTTGGGTAATCCGTCATAGGAGTCATAGTTCCGAAAAATTTTCGTTTCCGGGTTGAATTTTGAAAGCCCGTTTTCAGTGGCTATCCATAAATTTCCTTGCTGGTCTTCGGAGCAACTGAGTACATAATCATTGGGAAGTCCATCCCTCCTGGTATAATTTCTGAATCGTAAGGACTGAAAAGGCTTGTTTCCAATGGCTTGGCAAAAACCGCCCCCGGAAGTAGCAAGCCACATTCTATTGTTTGAATCGCGATAAATAAACTGAACGTCGTTATTCCCCAGGCTTTCCCTGTCACCAGGAATTTTGCTGTAGGTTGTATAATCATAATCTGTAGCATGACGATCGTTTACATTCAGCAACAATAACCCATTGGTAGTTGCAATCCAGAGATTACCATCTCCATCTAAAGTGAGATGGCGAATTTTTTGGAATGCATCTTTGGGGTAATTTTTAAAAGCGTTGCCGGTACTGATAAATGATATTGAAGGGCCATTATCCACTACCATCGTTAGCCCATTGTCAAATGAACCGATCCAAATGCGTCCCTGGTTGTCTTCTACCAGTGCATAAATTTCATTACATTGTAAACTGTTGCTATCGTTTTTATTCGCTACAAAATGTATCAGGTGGAATTTTGACTGTTCCTTGTTTATGGGTGAAGCTTTATATAATCCATTCCCCTTTGTGCCTAACCAAATATTTCCCCGCTTGTCCTGCAATATTGAATAGACGAGTCCTAATCCTTCAGGGGGCTCATTCTCAAATACGTCTCTTATTCTTTTTTCATTTTGGAAGACATAGACCTTACCACTTTTTGCCCCTATCCACAGCCGGTTTTGATTATCGCAGAATATTCCCCTGACTTCATTATCCGATGCGGAAGCGCCCTGTTCAACAAGCAGTTGATGCTTAAAGTTATTTTGCTGAATAATAATCTTAATAACTTCCCTGTCATAGGTAGTGATCCATAATACGCCGGTACTGTCATAATAGATATCGTAGATGATATTCGGCAGCCGGTGATTGGAAGCATCGGGTGTCATTAAGAAATTGTCTACTGTTTCTTTGCTTGTATTGTAATAGCCAAATCCACCCTCCTTCATGTTGACCCATACCAGTCCATTGTTGTCTTCTAAGATCCTGAACCGATTGCCGATGGTATTGAGACCTTCTTTATTTGCCTGCGAGAAATACTGGAATGACTGGTTGGATGGATCAAAACGAATGGCACCTGATTTTTCAGGCTCTATCCATAAATACCCATTTCGATCTTCGTACAAGGAGTTAAGTGACTCACCGGAATGATAGCTTACTTTTGAAAATTTTTGACCTTTCAGATCTAAAGTAACGACATCCCCTGTGGATGTTGTAGCATAAATGACATCCCTTTTTTGGGAACGTATCAAAGCATTTAAATGACTGTTGGCTATTTTACGAACAGAAAACCCTCTGGATTTTTTATCAAAGCTGATTAGGTTGCCATCGGCAGAACTGAAATAGAGATTGTTTTTATCCTCGCCAAACGCAGTGACAGATGTTCCCTCAGCAAGATCCGGGGGAACAATTTTGCTGTTTATGTAAGCGCCATTTGTTAAATGAAGATAAGATAAACCATTACTCGTCCCGATCCATATCTGGTGGTCGTTGTCCTCGTGAAAAAATTTGATCTCATCGGCAGGTAGTCGAAAATCCGCAGCCAGTCCTTTTTTATATTGTGTGAAACGGACATTGGGCAAAATCTTCTGAGGTATACAAAAAATCCCTTCCTCCGCTGATTGCAGCCACACCCACCCGTTGCTGGCAAGCAGAATTCTGTTGAAGTTAACTTTCTTATCACCTGGATTAAAAATGGTTGATAATGGCAGAAACCGGTTAATCTTCTTATCAAATTGATAGACTTGCTTGTCATAAGCCAGGATCCAAAAATAGCCTGATTGGTCTTCTACAATCTGATCAATCCTGTCATTTCCTAATTGTGATCTATCGCCCGGAGAAGATTTATAGGAAACAAATTTTTGGCCGTCAAAGCGGTTAATACCATCCCAGCTTCCAAACCACATAAAGCCCTCCCGGTCTTTGAGCATGGTGGTTACTCTTTGATGAGAGAGACCCTGTTCAGTGGAATAATATTCGATCTTGCATTTTGGCTGCGCGATGGCATCTACAACCAATAATAAAAACAACAAGATGAAATAAAATCTGTGTCTGCAAGCAGTTGCCATGTTTACCTCGTCTCGGATTGCAAAGCGATCTCATGCGCCAGGCTACATCCGGTAGGCTAAGGTAAAGCAAATCAGGGCAAATGAGGGTGGGTTTGTTAAATGGTACTGAAATTTAATTTGGGTATTGGGTGTTGGGTATTGGGTATTGGGTATTGGGTATCAGGTAAACCGCCGTCGGCTTCGCCGATGAGGATTTCTAACCCGATACCCAACACCCAACACCCAATACCCAATACCCAACACCCAATACCCAACACCCAATACCCAATACCCAACACCCAACACCCAATACCCAATAATTACGGTGCTGCTTTCAACGTAATTCTCTCCGCCAGTTCTAGTTTCAGCTTTCGTATTTCTGCCAATACCAGTTGGGCCATTCGCCTTGCACCGTACTCATTAAAATGAGTATTATCTTTCCTGCCCACGGGATAGTGCGGATTTTCAAGCGTATCAAGCTGCATGAATAGAACTTTCGACCATTTGGGGCCGAATTCCTGTAGCAATTCCCTACTCTTGGCATCTAAATCAATAACCGGGACGTTATATTGTTTTCCTATTTCCCACACAGCAGCCGAATATTCTTTATGCGTTTCCTGTATGTTTCCCTGGGAGTCGAAAACCATTCGTGTGACAGGAGTAACCAATACTGGGTTTGCTTTCTTACTCCTTGCTTCCGTAATAAATTTTACAAGATTTCTTTTGTAGTCAGGAACTGGTGTGTAACGATCACTGTATTGCGGCTCTTTCGCTTCATCGTTATGTCCGAATTGCATTAGTACATAATCTCCATCCTCGAGGCTATCATATACATTTTGCCACCTTCCTTCACTAATAAAAGTGCGGGAGCTTCTTCCACCTCGTGCTTTATTCATGACCGTTACGGTAGAATCAAAAAAATCTTCAAACGGCGTTCCCCACCCAGTAACAGGAGACCGGTCTCGCGGTTGGATACACATTGTAGAGTCACCAATCATCCATACATTAATCTTTTTTTTGGGGGGAACAAATGACACAATCACGAAAAATAGTCCAACCAAAAGAGGTTTTTTAAATACACGTTTCATAATTACTATTTCATAGTTTTCTTGTAATGGAAATAATTTCCTTTGCGCCCTTTGCGGTTAATTTTATTGAATTAGAGGCTGGTATGCAAAAAAGTTAACCGCAGAGGACGCAAAGGAAAACCCGCAAAGGGCGCAAAGAAGGATTCGTATACTGATGCTATAAAATGAGCGCTCAATAGCCCGGGTTTTGAACAAGCTTCGGATTGTTTACTAACTGTTCCTTCGGAATCGGGTACAGCGCCTGGAACTTTGTTGACTGTATTGTTTTGAAAGGCCATGTGCCGGTGAAGTAATCTCCAAAGCGGATCATATCCGTTCTTCTGCATCCTTCCCAGATAAACTCCCTGCCCCGTTCGTCTTCAATATTTTGTAGGGTTAATGAAGTTAATGTAGTGGCATTACTTCTTGTTCTTACCTGGTTTACCAATGGCAATGCTTCTATAGCTTTCCCCAATCTCAATAAAGCTTCTGCCTTTATTAGGAGTACGTTGGAGTACCTTTCCAATATGAAGTCGTTGTCAGCGTTAAAGCCGGAAAATGCTGCCCCCACAGGCGTGTACTTCAACACCTTGTAACCTTCGTTGTCCTGGGCACTTATTATGTCTCTAACCGGTACTAAAACCAGCTGCGTACCTTTTGGATAAGTAAGGGGTGTGCCATCTAAATTGAACTGCGGACCATATTCTATCATTGATTTACGTACATCTTTGTCCTCATACCTGTCTAAGGCCACCTGCGTGGTACTGTAGCCATTGGCAGGAACAAAGGGCAGATTATATTTTTTTTGATCCAGGCCGTTTTGTGCGTACAATATGAATTGATTATTGCCGGCATTTTTTGTTGGGTCTTTGCTGAATGCAGATATTATTTCTGTTGAAGCTGCCTGTTTCGTTGACGTGAAATTGTCAATCACGTTTGGCATAAGGCTAAATGCACCGGAACTGATCACCTTATCACACATATCCACTGCTTTTTGCCACTGTGCAGTGCCTGTGTACACTTCCGCGTTCAGGTACATATAGGCAAGCGCGGTATAAATAGATTCTTTTGTAAAGCGAGGGTAGTAAGTTGAACGGTTGACATCCTTTGCTGAAGGCAGATCTGCTACAGCAGCCAGCATTTCAGTTTCAATAAATTTAAAAATATCTGCCCTGGGTGTTGTTCCCGGTAAATTGTTCGGATCTATCCTGGCCACCATTACCAATGGAACGTTGCCCCAATTATCCATTGCGAAAACTTTCAAAACCGTAACGGATTCAATATCGTCCGGATTTAGTGTCATCAAAGGATTGGTAGGCTCTGGTCAAAAACATCAGTACCGTTGCCAGGTATATTGGCCTGTCCCACCCCGGCTGTATTAGAAATCGGAACGCCATCAATAACATACAAAGGGTCATTAGAACCCGTGAGTGAAGTGCCGCCTCGTATGCGTATTGTGTTACTTCCGCCGGGTTTACCACTGTTCTGAGAAATGTTTACACCAGGCACTTTACCCTGAATTGACTGTTGAGGGCTTAAAACGCGTCCGGGGTTGAAATCTTTACTACTGATTGAAGAAACAGAGCCGGCCAGGTCTTTTTGATGCCGCGTACCATAACCTATTACGATAACATCATCGAGCCTATTCTCTTTCATTTCCATCCGGACCGATACCGGCGCAGACCCATTGGTTGATACTTCGGCGGTTTTAAAGCCGGAATAGGAAAATGTTAGAATAGTCCTGCCGGAACTATTCGTCCTGATTTCAAACGATCCCTGGCTATTGGTAGTAACAGTGTTTTTCGCCCCTTTTATCGTGACGGTTACACCTTCGAGAGGTGCACCTTTATCATCTATCACTTTACCCTGGATCGATTGCTGGGCAAAAGCATCGAATGTGCTTCCTGCCAATAAAAGCAGAAGGAGATAAATTGGTTTCATACGCAATGCTGTTTTATAATTGAGGAATTGGTTACTGAGGTCATGTTCCACCAGGATCGTTGATCTTCTGATACTGACTTGTCAAATCTAGTTTCAGGAAGAAAAAATAAGGTTCAGATTTTAAATTAAAAGGTTCAAATTTTCGGCATGAGAAAAATTCTATTGATAGTTAACCACTTAACCATTATGGAAATTCATCAACTCTTACTTTTTTCGCATGACCAAATTGGTTAAAGGCATGTTGGGCAATGTCGATAAACTGTGGGACGGGATGTTCGTCGACAAAAATGGGGGACATCCGGGTTAGCAAATCCTGCGGATAAGCGGTGGTATTGAAGACTGGCAGTTCAGCAACAACACACAGCACAACAACAAATCAGTAGTGACAAGTTAGCCATAGTTCGACGTACTGCGGCAGGAGGTAATCCTTTGCGCCTTTGCGCCTTTGCGTTTAATTTTTCACGCAAAGAAAAGCAAGGAAGAAACACAGGGTATTGGACTGATTACTATAACGCGATCTTATCAGTCATTATATCCCAATGAGCCAATAATAATTCAAAACGATGCTGCTCGTGTTTCGTAAGTTTATCGAGATCGGGATATAATTGTTTTTTAAAGGGCGTTGTCAGGTTAGGATCGAAAGCGGCCCTACTGCTTGCAAAAACAATCACTACCCTGAAGTCCCAGCGGGTATCTTCGCCGCTGTGAAGTTTTGGCGCTGACGCTTCAACGGAAATAATATCACCTTTCTCAATAGCTTTTTTTAGTAAAGGATAATGATTTTTCTTCCACAGGCTGATAAACTCATCGGCATAACCCCATTTTACTTTGTAATAATTTTCTACGGTAAAACTGTCATTGGTAGCCTGTGCATGCACTGAAAATGTTACAGCGAACAATAAGATAGCTACAGCCAGGCATGAGAATAACTTTTTACGCATTATTTGTATTTTTGAATGTTTGTAGAATGAGTACTTTGATTATATCGGTTTTGATAAAAATGTTATTGCTTGATCATCTTTACAACTAAGGAACTCTTTCCCTGAATCACTTGGGCAAAATAAACTCCAGGAGTATAATTTTTACCAAGTACCATTGGCTGATTCGGATTAATTCCAGATCTTGATTCTATAGCCCTTCCAAAAACGTCTGACACATGTACAGTTACCCGTTGTGTTTTATTACTTACGATGCTCAACCTAAAAACATTTCTGGTTGGATTGGGAGATGTAAATACTTGCAGGACCATATTCATTTCTTTTTTTGAAAAGGCATTTTCCACGGCTGTACTCCTCTGGTTCGCACCGGCCAGGGCTTCTTTACATGTTACAGTTAGGCTAAAGCAGCAAGTATCTTTGATGTCTGTAATAAGATTGTTTCGCTCATAACAAATATTATATACACCAACCTGATGACTGCTGCCATTCCTCGGACCGGAAATTTGTTTGTATCGAATGAGCGGCTTTTCAAATTCTGCTACAAATGGAACGAAGCCGTCGGCCTGGTCATTCCATTCGTCATAAGTATCCATAAAACGTATAAAGGGCTCGGCAATATGGTTTGCATCACCGCCAGCGTTATTGGGCTCTGCTGGTCCCCAGTTGGTGTATGTAAGCGCCTCCCTGGTAACCCAACGGAAGCGACCTGGCTTGCCGGTATTAAACAATCCTATCCAGGGTGAGTATCCTGTACCTTTGATGTGGCTTAGGATTAAATTATTTTCTGCCAAACTACTCACAGTCAGGAGGTGTCCATTCACACCACGGCCACCAAGAGACTTACTGATATTTCTTGCAGCCCGCCATTGATACAGGTTTGTGGATCTATAGTAACCATGCCCGTTGAGCGCGCCCATGTAATTTAATACGCCCTTGCTGGGATCAAGTTCCTGTGGGATGTCAATTGAATAAGGGAATGTATCCCGGGGTTCGGTCCAGGTTAAAGTAGCTTTGTCAGTGCAGGAGGGCGCCGGAATTATCATGTTTCCTGGACAGGCAATAACTTCGAGACCAGGGAGTCCAAATTTTAGGATGCGGTTATTGGGAAAGTCCGCCACGTAAATTTTCCCGGTTGCATCTACGAAAACGCCATTTGGAAAAGGTGTCTGGTTGGCTTGAGGTCCATACCCATTGCCTCCAGCCACTGTAATGCCTTCAGTAGCACCAGGCGCCCATTTTTGAATGCGATCATTACCGGCATCAGCAATAAAGATATTCCCAGCCGGGTCTACGAAGACGTCCAATGCAAAACTTACCACGTCAGCTGCCGAGCCACGACCGACTGCCCTTACAATCGTGGTACCTTCAGTAGCACCGGGTGCCCATTTTTGTATGCCTTTTCCAGAAGCAATATAGATATTACTTTGAGCGTCAACATAAACACTAATTGGATAAGATAGCTGATTAAGTGCTGGTCCCGCCCCGTTTCCACCTGCCACGGTAATTCCTTCAGAAGCGCCCGGCGCCCACCTTTGAACCCGATGGTTGTTCAGTTCAGCAATATATATATTTCCTGCTGCGTCTACAAAAACGCCATATGGAGTATCCAACTGATTAGCTGCTGATCCAGGACCGTTACCACCTGCTACAGTAATGCCATATGAAGCTCCGGGAGCCCATTTTTGAATCCGGTGGTTGTCTGCATCAGCAACATAAATATTTCCTGCACCATCAACAAAAATACTATTGGGATCAAATAGCTGATTAGCTGCTGATCCTGCTCCGTTTCCACCTGCTACGGTAATTCCTGCTGCAGCGCCCGGAGTCCATTTTTGAATCCGGTGGTTAACATGGTCAGCAACAAAGATATTTCCTGTCGAGTCCACAAATACATCAGTAGGAGCGTTCAGTTGGTTAGCTGCTGATCCCTGGCCGTTGCCTCCCGCTACTGTTATGCCATATTCCGGAGAACCGACAGTAGCTGTAATTGCTAATGGAGAATAGTTGATTTTCTCACGGTGTGGAAAAATATGGGATCTGGCAGATATAACAATCAAAAATAAATTCACGAGCAGTAAGCAAACATTTTTCATCACAATTTATTTTAGTCGTTCATGAATAAATTTTGACAGTGTTGAAGTCGGCCTAGAATAAAAATTTCAAGAGCAACGATTCGGGAATTTAAATGCAAGAGAAAATAGCCAAAATATGGTTCAGGATACACTAATACACTTCTTAGTATGTAATAGATGCCACGCGGTTTATTTATATTTATGAAAGATATTCTACCAACTTAAAAAACGCCTAGGGAGATTGGATGAGGAACGAATCGATATTAAAGTTATTTAATATTTTACTTAAACGCAAATGTTTGATTTTAGAATGAAAGAGGCTATCATTTATTATCTTTCCTGCTATGCTGATTGAAGAGAAAGCCCTTAAATACTGGATTGATAATTTTTACGGATACGGTTCATGGCATGCCAGGTTCTGGTTCGTTGGCTACGAAGAAAGTGGCGGCGACGTACCCGAAGAAGTAGCCGAGAAGCTCAACTACTTCTTCAACCTGCAAGCTGCCGACACGTCCACGCTCTGCGACATTCGTGAGCTCTACCGTCATGTGGCATTTCGGATAGATGGACCACGAGCCGTGAAATTCTCAAACCTCAACGATCACCGTTTCGGTAGCCAGGCAACGCTACACGGTGCATGGAAAAACCTCATCGCCTTTGTGCATGGATACCAAAACAAAGAACTTCCTGACCTGCTCACGTATCAAAAAAACTCATTTGCCTTACCATCAGCGCACAATGAAGCACTAATACAGCTGTATCCCCTGCCTGCTCACGACCATGCGTGGTATTATGCCTGGCTCGACCTGCCGCAATTTCCTTTTCTCAAAAGCCGTGCACTATACCAGGACTATGTATATCGGAGCCGCATTCACAATATTCTCAAAAATATAAGTGTCTACAAGCCAGAAGTTGTGCTGATGTACGGCATGGATAACATCAATTTGCTTAAAAAATCTGTGCATGAGTTCTTTCCTGCCGCTAAATTCAAGTTGGTCAAAGCTATAAAGCGACAAATCCCGCAGCATCACCAGGCGGAGTTTGATGGAACAACATTTTTGATCACAACACAGATTCCGGCGCTTAGGCATAACCGTATTGAGACAGGATTCGATTGGTACGAGTTTGGAAAACTGGTGAGAGGCACAGTATGAGGGTTAGCATTTTCACCTGGTGTTTCTGTTGTACAAAGCATACCGGAGGATCTCATTTTTAGATTTAGTTAATTAATTATTTATTGTAAATGAGAGCCTATTCGGAACATCTTTAAATATGTAAGTTCTCTAAACTAGAGGCCGTCTCAAAAGTTCTATAAAACGCGAAATGTTCAATTATTAATACCACATAGACACTAGCACACATAGGTTGCACATAGAACGTCCTATGTGCAACCTGTTAGGCAGAGACTCTTCTGAGAAAGAAGTAATAGAATAAAGTAGGGTGTTGCACCATCCCCTCCTGGGAGGGGGAGGGGTGGGTTTCTCGAATTCCTGAAAATTATTTTTTTATCTAATTTCTGTTTTTTCTGGTCCATTACCCAGCCCTACCCCTCCCAGGCTACCGTTAGGACACAAATATGAAATGTAAGATGACAATTCCAGAGCCCTGAAAGGGCAAAAGAATTTAGCCAAGGGTGCAGCCGAAGGCAAGCCCTGGGTTTCTGATTATTTCATGGATACAAGCCCTGAAAGGGCGCAATATGACTGCTTTGATCTTAGCATCTTGCGGTTGATCTTTCGCCCTTACAGGGCTAGGTGGTATATCGTTGTTTTACCCAGGGCTTGCCTTCGGCTGCAAACTGGACTAAAATCTTTTGCCCTTTCAGGGCTTACAAAAAGTAGCTCTTGGATAATATTGAAGTGACAAATGACTTTAGAAGATGTGTCCTAACGGTAGTCTGGGAGGGTTTTCGAATTCCTGGAGATTATTTTTTTTTATTTAAAATTCTGCTTTTCTGGTTCATTACCCACCCATACCCCTCCCAGGAGGGGATGGTGCAACACCAAATTTAAATTGCATTGCCTCCGTCTCTGTAAAGTCTCCGACTAACGCGTCTACACCACTCAGTACAGCACTTTTCAACTCTGGTTAAAGGTCATATACGCCACTACTTTAATTCCTCTACAGTAAAAGCCTTTTGCCTGTCCTTGTTTTTCAGGCGAACATTTTGAACATCCTCAACCGTTATTTTACTTGCATTATTTTGCCATGATTTCCTGAGGAAGCTTAATGCCTGTGCTATATCCTCATCAGTTATGGCCTTACTGAAACCGATAGCCGGCATATCTCCGTTAATTTCAGGACTTTTGTATAAGTGGTTGTTAACTTTCACCGGGCCTGACAGGCCAAACAATACGATTGAAATCAGTTTATCTTTGTCGCCATTCACCCATTCTGATTGATTTAATGGCGGGGCGAGGGATGGAACACCGTTCCCGTCGATGCCATGACATGTTTTACAATTAAAGTAAAAGAGACTCATCCCTTTTGGAAATTCTTTACGCAGCATTTCAGGATCGCGGCCTGTACGCTTATTTGTTTT
>JGI24806J26614_1000100_pt1 | contig 17678 bp, 15 predicted proteins | sample Kansoi200umMDA_FD_26614 | JGI IMG/M metagenome (IMG submission 26614)
GAAGTGAATGGCATCAATTATAATTCTTCCTTTGGCGAATTGATCCGTAAAGTAGAAAGCCTGCACTATTCCCGCCTGCCGGTTTATAAAGAAAGCCTTGATGACGTCACCGGTATCATCAATACGAAAGATCTTATTCCGTTCCTGGAAGAAGCTGAGAATTTTGACTGGCATCCGTTGATGCGTCAACCATATTTCGTCCCTGAATCAAAATTGATATCGGACCTTTTGCGTGACTTCCAATCCAGGAGGGTGCATTTTGCGGTAGTGGTGGATGAATTCGGGGGCACAAGCGGCATTGTGACCATGGAAGATATCATGGAAGAAGTCATTGGCGATATAAAAGATGAATTCGACGAAGAGGAAACTCAAAATCTAAGGCAGGATGATAACAATTACATATTTGAGGGAAAGACGATGATCCATGATACTTGCAAGTTGATGCATTTGCCCATGGATACATTTGACAAAGTGAAGGGTGAGAGTGAGTCGCTGGGCGGACTGGTGCTGGAGCTGGCTGGTGAGTTTCCAAAAGTGAATGATGTTATTAAGAGTGGCGACTTTGACTTCACCGTGATGGAGACAGATAGAAATCGAATCAAACTGGTAAAAGTTACCATTCAAAAAAAGTCCTCCTGAGAAAAATAAACTTAATGAGTACCCCACGAATTTTGTTGTCTTATTTTATTGTAGTGACCGTTATTATTTCTGCCTGCAATAGCCCCTATACGTTTAAAAAGAAGGGATATTTTTATATTGATTTCCCCGAAAAAAAATACCAGTTGTTCAACCAGCCGGGTTATCCTTATACATTTGAATACCCTGTTTATTCCCAGGTAGTAAAAGACACGACATTCTTTGACGCCAGGCCGGAAAACGAATGGTGGATCAATATTGACGTTCCCCGGTTTGGAGGAAGGATCTACATTAGTTACAAAGAAGTAGGAAAAAATGATTTTGATTCGTTGGTAAACGACGGGTTCAAAATGGCCTATAAGCAGCATACCGATATATCAACGGGGATCAATGACAGCGTGATGAAGACACCTAATGGAGCCGAAGGCATCTATTTTTCGTTGAGAGGGAACACGGCAACGGCCAACCAGTTCTTTCTCACCGATTCAACCAAACATTTTCTCAGGGGTGCGCTTTATTTCAATACTTCTCCCAATGAGGATTCCCTTGGTATCGTAAACGATTTTTTAAAAGAAGATTTACACCATCTCATTAATACATTGAAATGGCGATAAGGTCCGCGGCAAAAAATCATTTCATTAAACTTCCGCATTACGGTGAGGGAAAGCAACTATTACTTAAGCAGTATCTTTGTCCAAATGGTCAGAAATGATAGTGATTGATAACATTCTCGTGAGCAACGATATTGTGGAGAAGCAGTTTGTGTGCGACCTGGCAAAATGCAAGGGTGGCTGCTGTGAGGATGGCGACGCGGGCGCACCATTGGAAAGTGAAGAACTGGATATTATTTTAGAGCTTTATGAAAAGGTGAAACCCTACCTGTCACCTCAGGCCATTGCACAAATTGAACGAAAGGGCAAGTATGTGTATAGTAAAGAGTTTGGATGGGTGACGCCGACACTGCCGAGCGATCATGAAATATGTGTGTATGGATTTCGTGAAAAAGATGGAACCGTCAAATGCGCTTTTGAGCAAGCCTGCAGCGATGGAATCACGAACTGGAAAAAACCGATCAGCTGTCATCTCTATCCGATCGTAACGAAGCAGGGCAAGCATGGCGACTATCACAGGGTGAACTATTCACCACGTGAAAAACTATGTAAACCGGCTTGTTCATTGGGAAAACAATTGAAGGTGCCGGCGTATAAATTTTTAAAAGAACCATTGATACGCAAATTTGGAACGACTTTTTTATGACACGCTTGACGCGGTAGCGAAAGAGTGTTATGAAACGAATGAAAAATAATAGTACTCGTGAAGGAAACAGCCGCAAAGTTTAAAGCAAAAAGTACTGCCAAGGCAGCCGACAAGAATCACCGCCGCACAATCAACTTCAATATCGGCAAGTACAATGCCGTTGTTCCATTAGGCAAGCAGCAATTTTCGGAATTGGAACTTGCACGGGAGAGGGCGAAAAATGTAAAGTGGAGAGCAATTGAAACGCTTGATCAGCAACTGGAAACTTTTGAAGCAGCAATTGCCAGCCGTGGTGCAAAGGTGATTTGGGTCGAGGATGCCGATGAAGCACTGGAGGCCATAGGAAAAATCTGCATAGAAAAAGAATGCAAAACCCTGGTGAAAAGTAAAAGCATGGTCACCGAGGAAATTCATTTAAATGAATTCCTGGAGAAAAAAGGTATCCAAAGTATCGAGACCGACCTGGGAGAGTACATCCAACAGTTGGACGGCGAGCCGCCATATCATATCGTAACTCCTGCGATGCATAAGAGCAAAGAAGATATTGCTAAGCTCTTTGCCGAAAAGTTAGGAACCGATCCGAAACTAACACCCGAGCAACTGACATTGGTTGCGAGAGATATACTGCGTGAAAAATACCGTGAAGCAGAGGTGGGAATCACCGGTGCCAATTTTATTATTGCCGATATCGGTGCGATTGCGGTTACGGAAAATGAAGGCAATGGCCGGTTGAGCTGCTCGATGCCTAAAACGCATATTGTAGTAGTAGGCATTGAAAAAGTGATACCTTCATTAACGGACCTGGCTTTATTCTGGCCGCTGTTAGCCACTTTCGGCACCGGTCAAAAAATTACTTCCTATAACACTATTGTCAGTGGTCCACGACAACCAAACGAAACGGATGGCCCGGATGAAATGTATGTGATACTGCTCGATAACGGCAGAACAAACATACTTGCAAATGAAAAGCAAAGGGAAAGCTTGTATTGTATTCGCTGCGGTGCCTGNCTGAATGCGTGTCCTGTTTATAAAAATATTGGAGGCCATACGTATGCTGCGACGTACAGTGGCCCTATTGGTTCGGTGATTACGCCNCATTTGAAAGGAATGGATGATTGGAAGCATCTCAGCTATGCTTCATCACTTTGTGGAAACTGCACCCAGGTGTGTGCCGTGAAAATAAATCTTCATGAATTGCTATTGGAAAACAGACACGAGGCTGTAGAAGAAGGNGATGCCAATTTTTCGGAAAAGATGGTGTGGAAAATGTGGAAGCAGGCTATGCTTCGGCGAAGCTGGATGAATATGAGCAATGGCAACGTTAAAAGTTGGCTCATTAATAAAGTTGCCAAAGCATGGACGCGCCACAGGGATAAAATTGAGTTTCCCAAAAAATCATTTAACCAGCAGTGGAAAGAGAAAAAGGACAAATAGCAAAACTTTAAAGTGCTCATTTATTCTTCAACAATAACTCCCCGTCTACAGTACATTGCTGAATTTTCCGGAACGGAAACGATTGGGAAACCATTTGAAATAACAGATAAGCTCGATTACTATCAACAGCACAATGGTTTAAAAATTAATTACAGTTCGGAGAAGATTGATGATAACGAATTTTGGATCAGGCCCTGCCCGATATTATTCGAAGAAAAAATTACTGAGCAATCGATCCAGTGTTTCGAATTAGACGGAACTAAGTTTTTTTTTAAAACGCTTGGAGATTTCCCATTTGATATTTTTGCCGCCTCTTTTTACTTGTTAAGCCGTTACGAGGAATACCTGCCCCATAAAAAGGACGTGTACGGCCGTTTCGCCCATGAGAATTCTCTTGCTTTTAAAGAAGGATTTTTAAATCAACCTCTCATAAATCAATGGCTGCAACTTTTTAAAAAACGATTGCGGCATAAATTTTTGTCTCTTACTCCTCATTCCCCGGCGTTTACTTTTCTTCCCACGTATGATATTGATATCGCATGGGCTTTCAAGAGCAAGGGCTTTTTGAGAACTGCCGGAGGACTTATCCGATCAATTTTCAGAGGTGATTGGCAGCAATGTACTGAACGTATGGCAACATTGACAGGAACAAAAGCAGACCCATTCGACACTTACCAATGGTTGGACCAATTGCATGAAAGATATCATTTGAAACCCCAATACTTTTTCCTTCTTGCGGAAAAAACAGGTCGTTATGATAAAAATGTTTCGCCGGGAAAAAAAGCTTTACAGCAACTAATAAAACATCACGACGCCCTTTACCCGGTTGGTATTCATCCGTCCTGGCGAAGTGGTGATGAAAAGAGTTTATTAAAAACGGAAATAAATACACTGGGACAGCTAACAGGAAAAAAGATAGATTCATCGAGGCAGCACTATATCAGGTTCACGTTACCCGAAACATTCAGTAAGTTGATCGAGCATAACATCAAGTTTGATTTTTCGATGGGATATGGAAGTATCAATGGCTTCAGGGCATCTGTCGCGACTCCTTTTTACTGGTACAACCTGGAAAAGGAAGAACAGTCACCGCTTTTGTTATATCCATTTTGCTATATGGAGGCTAATTCTTTTTATGAGCAACACTATACTCCTGCGCAGGCAAGGGATGAATTGAATCATTATTATAATGTCGTGAAAGCAGTGAATGGTACACTAATTACAATCTGGCATAATCATTTTTTGGGAACAGACAAATTGTTTACAGGCTGGAAAGAATTGTACGAGCAATTCATTGGTGAAATAGCTAAATAACCTGTTTCATTTGCACTTCAGATGCCTTCCGTTTCCGGTGTCGTTGATCCGGTGACTTTATATGCTTTGTTCACAAGGTATACTCCCAACAATGCCACAAAACCCCCCACTGCAATATAAGGGGTCAGGCTTTCCGAAAAGATTAACCAACCGAGCAGAACAGCAACCAAAGGATTTACATAAGCATATAATGAGGCCTGTTCTGTTGAAAGATTTTGTAAAGCAAATAAATATGCGATAAACGAAATTACTGAACCAAACACGACGAGATATCCAATAGCTAACCATGATTGCCATGGAATTAATGTTAGCGGCATAGCGCCGGTAACCGATTGAGAAACGATTGTAAGAGCCAATCCCGACACTACCATTTGCAGGCCGATACTGAAGTAAGGATTGAAATGTGCCGCACGACTTTTTGTATAAATCGTACCAAATGCCCAGCCCCAGGTTGCGATCAATGATAAAATGATTCCGACACGGAAATCAGCGTTGAGAAAATCCTGCAGGTGTTCATAGAAAATAATACATACTCCGGTAAATCCAAGCAATAAACCAATAATGGCTTTGGTCGGCATTTTTGACTTTGCAGAAAGAAAGCCGATTACGACTAACCACAATGGAAAGATTGCCCCAATAATTGACCCAAGCCCTGCTGAAATGTATTTAACGCCCCAGTTGCTCAGCCCGTTTGCAATTAAAAAATTCAGGAAGCTCAGTATGAAAATTGATCGCCACTCTTTTCCTTTTGGCCACCTTTCGCCTTTTATTAAGAAAAAGAGGACATAACAAAGTCCACCGGCGAGTTGCCTTAATCCTGCCATTTGCAGGGGGGGCATATGTCGCACGCCTTCTTTAGATGCTATCCATGTAGTGCCCCAAAAAAAGCACACCAACGCAAGGGCAAAGATGGCCTTAGCTCTCGTGCCTTTCTTACGAATCGCCCATGGATTTAACACCGAAATTGTTTTCAGTGATCGTTCTGTAGGTTTAATAATTACTCTATGAAAGTCAAAAAGCGCCATCTGCCTGCTTGCCCTCTGGAAAATTTGAATGCTCAATTAACCAAACTGAAATAAATATCGGTTGTGTGGCTAATTTCTATGATGGTATACTTATCGCCGGTCGGTTCGGACTTACCGGTATTCTACTAGTGTTTGAAATGTCTCATTCCCGTCAACACCATTGCCAATCCATGCTTTTTGCAATAATCGATTGAATCCTTGTCCCGGATAGATCCACCCGGTTGAATGAATGCTGTTATGCCGGCCTGGTGTCCTAACTGCACACAATCATCAAAGGGGAAAAAAGCATCGCTTGCCATTACCGCTCCGTTCAAATCAAATGAAAATTGCTTTGCCTTTTCGACGGACTGGCGCAACGAATCAATTCGGCTTGTTTGTCCACATCCTTTTCCCACCAATTGCTTATTTTTTATTAATGCAATGGCGTTTGATTTCAGATGTTTGCAAACCAGGTTGGCAAACTTTAAATCTTCCTTTTCCCCTTCGGTGGACTCACGTCCACCAACCTCTTTCCATTCCATGTAGCTGCCTTCATCTGCGCCTTGAATTAACACTCCATTCAGAACAGATTTATATTCTTTGGTGCGAACAGGAAGTTCATTAAGCCTTAGAAGAATCCGGTTTTTCTTTGATTTTAATATTGTAAGGGCATCCGCATCAAAATCCCGGGCAATAAGCACTTCAAAGAATATTTCATTAACTGCTTCAGCTGTTGATTTGTTGATCGTTCCATTTGTGATCAACACGCCGCCGAAAGCACTTTCGGGATCACCTGCCAGCGCCGCTTCCCAGCTTTCTTTGACACCCGGACGCTGAGCAATGCCGCAAACATTTGTGTGCTTAATGATTGCAAAGACCGTAGTTAGCTGATTTTCCGGTTCGGTCGCGGCAACCAGTGCACCTCCCTCAGATTTCGATGGTTCAGCATTCCCTGGTTTTGGTGTTGGTATTTTGTCACCAAAACGCTGCTTTTGCAAATTCGCAAGGCTTCCGGTCACTGGACCAGGCTTCACGGGCCATTCTTTAATTAACTGAATTGCTGCATCAACGTCCACAAGGTTATTGTACGAAAGTTCCTTTCCATTCAACTGCTCAAAAAGTTTTTTCAGATCACCATAAAACACACCCGATTGGTGAGGATTTTCGCCATATCTCATCGGTGTAGGATTGGCAACCGATTCAAGGAAATACAAAGCTCCCGAGGGATTAAAATATTTCGCGATGGCCACATCATAATGAGCGACTACTTCAAAAGCTTTTGCTGCAAATTCCTTTCGTTGCTCAAGAGTTGTTTCCCCATTTTGAGCTTCGAGAATTTGTTGCAGTGCCTGATAGTCTTTCTTTGCAGCAACGACCAGCAGGTCTTTAAAATTTTTGGCCGCACCCCTGATCATTGACGGCCCACCAACGTCAATTTTTTCAATGATCAATTTTTCATCGGATGTTGACGCAAGCGTTTCTTCAAATGGGTAAAGATCCACAATGACGAGGTCTATTTCGGGGATATTATACTTTTTCATTTCCTGAACGTCCGTCTCATTGTCTCTCCTTCCCAATATGCCACCAAATACGGAGGGGTGCAGTGTTTTTACCCTACCACCAAGAATAGAAGGGTAGGTAGTGAGCTCTTCTACCGGCACAACCTTAATTCCCATTTTTTCAATAAAAGACTGTGTACCTCCTGTTGAATAAATGGTTATGCTCAACTCCGAAAGCCTTTTAACAATCAGTTCGAGCCCTTCTTTATAAAATACTGAAATCAGTGCTGACCGGATTTTTTTGACCATAATTAAGCAGATTAAAAGGCAGGCATTCGTCAAAGAGCCGCAAAACTAACCTAATTCAGGTTCATCACAAAAGCACCTTTTTCACTTATATCATAATATGGAATGTGGAGTGAATCACAATCCTTTTTCCAGAGTTTTAATTTGCGGGCAGGAACGGATGCATCAAAAACTATCAGCTTAACATCAAACCAATTATAAAGCCGACCCACGGAAAGTTTTGGGTTTTTTGAGACTACAACAAAATCGATTGCTTGCCTGGTAAAAGGCCGGTCGACTGAAATTGTGCTGTCGATCAATAGGATTTTCCTGTTGCCAAAAGAAATGCAGGTTCCCGGGGGCGTCAAGTTTTTTTCCAATATTGTACGAACTCTTTGCAGGATGTGCGATGGTTTTAGATGAAAATTTTGCACAAAATCATTATCTAGCAAATCAGGATCGCCAATATAACAAAGCGCTCTGCCATCAATGAAATCAATTGCCCTGGATTGAGGTATATTATACACAATTATCTTTTCCTGTTTGATTGCCTGTTCAAAAGAGTGCGTTCTTAACGTCACAAAACATAACAATGCTAACACGGCAAGCTGCGCGCCCTGCTTTTTCTTTTCCAATAGACAATAACCTGTGCCGGTCACGAAAAGAAATAAAAACAAAGCCTGCCACATGTTTATTTGCAGGCTCGACCAAACTGAAAAAGGAAGCGCTTCAATTTTTTCGACATAGGTATTCATCAACCTGATAAGCAAGCAAACTACCTGGCCGGTTAGCTTAGCTACTGCAGGTATGAATGAGATTGCACAGAGAACAATTTCGCCGAACAGGATGACACTGGACAATGGGACGGCTACGAAATTGGTGAAAAGAAAATACACGGGAAACTGGTGAAAATGGTAAATGCTTAATGGCAAAGTCAAAATTTGAGCAGCGATTGTGACGGCGTTTATTTTCCAGAAAAAGTCAAGTATTTTATTTGAAGCATAAAATAGATTGTAGATCGGGCGCATAAAAATAACAATGCTAAGGACGGCGGAATAGGAGAGTTGGAATCCCACGTCCCATAGCCAATAAGGATTCCAGCAAAGCAGCGCAAAGGCCGAAAAAGCAAGTGAATTATAAATAGACGATTTTCGCCCAATGCCTGCACCTATTACAATGCATGTAAACATAACGGCTGACCTGAGGATCGATGGTTGCGCGCCCGCCAAAAGACTAAAAAGCCATAACCCCGAGACGATGATGATTGGACGTAACCAGTTCATATATTTCAGGTTTTGCAATGGCTTCAACAACTGAACAAGCAACCAATAAATAAGACCAAGGTGTAACCCTGAAATAGCTATAATATGAACCACGCCCGTGTTGGAATATGATTGTATCAGCGTCTTCTCCAGGTCATCTTTGTATCCGATCAACAACGCTTCGGCAAGCCCGACTTCTTTAGGGTCATCAATATTGACGCGCAGAACCTGCAACACTTTTTCGCGAATGTCAACCAGAAATGATGTCAACCATTTTTTATGTACCGTTGATAGAACTGTATAATCGCCGGGTTTCAGAAAAACNTGGTGTGTAATTTTCTGGAACAGACAATATTGTTTGTAATCGAATCCGCCCGGATTTCCCGAATTTCTTATTTCCTGCAATTCTTTGCGGATAACCAGCCGTGAGCCATAGCTCATTGCTGTTACAAGTGAGTCCTTTTTAAAGTATATAATGATTCTTCCAATGACGGGAATACACTCGCCATTTTCTAAAAGCTCAAAAACACTAGCATTCGCTTTAAATGATCTGGTTTTTTCTACAGGTTTTTCTTCAAGGGTGACAACTAAAACAGCAGATGAATTATAATGACGACCTACCCAATCTTCTGAGTTGCGGATGTCATTCTTCCATGTCAGGAGCGCCCCGAAGGCAGAAAAAGAAATAAGAAGAAGCGCACCATTAAAATGATTCAACCGGTAACGCTTAACCAGCGGAGCATAAAAAACGACAGCACTTACGCAGATACAAACAAACAGGATGCTGAAGCAGGTGGTCGGTTTTAACTGGAAATGCCACTGAATAAGAATGCCCTCAACCAGCGCAATAAAGATTCTTATAAAAGGGGCCTTTCGCCAGATATAAATATGAGGCATTCGCATGCCCAAAAATTACATCGTATCCAACGGTGGTCACTGGGATTAACCACGATACGGCAGGTGTTTTTCCCCAGATCGGGCATTTAAATTTGGCTCATTTACACCCCCTGAATTGACGTAATCCCAAGCGATTTTTCTACGGGTAACTGCTTATTATTTAAACGGTATTTTTTATACTTTTTCACGGTATTTATTTTACAAATTTCACATTAAAAATTGATAATCTATATTTTACAAATATATTTAATTTATAATTAATTGGTGTTTCAGTTTTTGCAAAATACCCTGCCTCCATTCCTCCTCTAGCTTTAATAGGTAAACAATATTAGTTGCTATTTTAAAAATTAAGGCTATGACTAAAACTCAAAAAAAATCACTAAGGGTGGGAAAACCTGTCGGTACAGACCACGTAAATACGGTGGTAAGAAATTATAAAAAGGAGCGCTGGGTTCACAATTCCCAGCGGTTAGGAAAAGAAGACTCGCTAAGCGTCTGGTATAGCATTGAGGAACTGGAAGAGTTTATTGGCATAGCGAAAAATCATGGGGCCGACGGCATTAAATTATACTTTGGTGCCTATGATGAAAACTATAAAGAAGATCCGCTGTATGCTGGAAGGCAGACGGTGGTCCTGGTTGCCACAAAGCATAAAATAGCGGAAGCTGGAGAGTCAAACAAGGATATCTATGTTCAAACTGACAACGGTACCACTATAATGGCATGGAATGCAGGAGCTATTTGTCCACCTTATTGTGGCCCCAAAGACGGATTCGGTTTTGGCGATGTCGGAATTACGATCTTAGATAAGGGCGATGAAGGTTTTATCGTAGCCTAATTAAACCAATTTAAAGAAAGTAATACCTCCTGCGGGAGGTATTACTTTTAATGGTATAATTTAGACATTATTGCGAACATGTCTTTTCTGCCATTATATGTTTATTTCATATGTTTTAGTTTCCTGGCAAGTCTTTCTGTCTACTTCCTTTTGAATTCATCATTTTTCTATTTAAAGTTGTTTCCACCATTCCTGCTGGCAACATTAATTGCTGAAATGGTCGGCTCTTATTTGTCGGCTTTAAGAAAACCTAATGTCGCCATATACAATTTTTTTACTGTTTTTGAATTCTGCTTTTATCTGTATGTAATTAGCCTTATTATAAGCAACAGGAAGATGAAGAATACTTTATTAATAGTTATTGCTCTTTACTCAATAACGGCCGTGATGAATATTGTTTTTTTTCAAGGAATGGATTCCTTTCATACCGTCACTTATGCCGTTGGCTGCCTATTAATAGTTGGAGCGTGTATGTATTATTTTTTTGAATTGTTTAAATTTCCGAATTCGGTTGATCTGAAAACCAATCCGGCTTTCTGGATCTGTTCTGGTCTTTTATTTTTTTATTGTTGCGGTTTTCCGTTATTTGGTTTTACTAATTTGATAAGTGGTATATCAAGACTAATTATTAGAAATTTATATAGCATTATTGTTATTTTGAACATCTTTTTGTACTCATTATTTACTATTGGCTTCTTATGCCAGCTGAAAGTCAGGAAATATATTTTGTCACGATAATAGGCATTATTCTCGGTCTATTACTCGTAGGATTTATAGTTACCATTCTTTTTCTTTATCAGCGAAGGCAGCAGCGCCAGGAACAGGAAATGGAAAGGATCAAGGACCTGTATGAAAAGGAAGCCCTCCGTTCACAACTTGAAATACAGGAAAGTACTTTTAAAACAATTGCGCAGGAACTGCACGATAACATAGGCCAAATGCTTTCGGTGGCTAAATTGTCGCTATCTGTATTGCCTATTGAAAAAGAGCATGCCGCATTCGAGCAACTCAAGAATTCGCAACAGGTACTGAATAAAGCCATCGGCGATCTTTCCAATCTTACCAAAGGATTGCATACTGAACGAATTGCGCAGATCGGGTTGGCAGAATCCATCAGGTTTGAAATATACGCCTTAAAAAAATCAGGAATAGTTCAGGCCCGGTTTCACCAGGAAGGAATTGAAGAGGAGTTTAATGAGCAAACAGGCATTTTCCTGTTTCGTATATTCCAGGAGGCCGTCAATAATACCTTGAAACATGGAAAAGCAACCGAGATCGCTGTCACCATGAAATTCGACCCAGAANGGTTTATTTTGGAAATTAAAGACAATGGCGATGGCTTTGACCTGGCNCAGAAACAGCAGACGACCACGTCTCATAGCGGGGTGGGCCTGAAGAGTATGTTCAACAGGGCAAGGCTGATAGGCGCTGATATATCAATAGACAGCGCAATCGGAAAGGGTACCACAATATTGATAACGCTTCCAACNCACCAGGAAATAAATGATAAGAGCAGATAAAAATACACATGTCGCTGTCGCCGATGATCATAGCCTGCTTCGCAGCGCGCTGGCCAAGTTGATAAACGGTTTCCCAGGATATAATGTGACCATTGAAGCCGATAACGGAAGGGATCTCATTGAAAAAATAGCAAAAAGCACATTACCGGACATTGTTTTGTTAGACATCAGCATGCCAGAAATGGACGGATTCAAGACCACTCAATGGCTGTATAAAAAATATCCGCAAATAAAAGTCCTGGCGCTGTCGATGCTAAGTGATGAGCGCACCATCATTAAAATTTTTCGCGTAGGTGCAAAGGGATATTTGCTTAAAAACACGGATCCTGAAGAATTAAAAACGGCCCTGGATTCGGTGATGAATAAGAATGTCTATCTGTCCGAATACGTCTCAGGAAAATTAGTAAGTGGTTTGCACAATGACGTGGACGTTGAACTACAAGGCGTGGTCCTCAACGAAAAAGAAAAAGAGTTTTTGCGTTGGAGTTGCTCTGAATTGTCCTATAAAGATATTGCTGCTAAAATGTTTGTCAGTCCTCGCACGGTTGATGACTACAGGCAGTCGCTTTTTTATAAGTTAAAAGTTCATAGTCGCGTGGGCCTGGTAATGTATGCGATAAAGAATGGAATATTTGAGATTTGATTTAGGAAAGCTGTTTTACCAGGTAGGCAACCTGTCCCACATGATAAATATTATGCTGGATCAGTCCATTCAGTAAAAAGCGAAAATTATAATTGCGATAGTCAACAATCTCATTTAAAAAATCATCATTCTTTGTTTGCAGATGTGCGACAATTTGCTGGTGCGCAGCAATAAAAGCACCCAGGGCATCATCCCAATTGTGTACTGAGGGATTAATTGTTCGCCAGTCTAGTTTTTCAAAGGCTGCCATGTCAAGCTCATGGTCTTTTTCGATTCTTTTCAAAGTAAACTCAGCCCACGTAATCATGTGATATAATAAGTCCATAAGGGAATGCGAACCAGGAGTTGGCTTTTTATAAACTATTGACGAATCCACTTCGCGCAGTACGGCATAAACCGGCCGGCCATACCAGGGGGTTCCATCGACTGTATTTTCCAGGTTGCGAATAATGGATTGTATCTCTTTGTTCATACCGATAGTATACTGTAAATGCTAATTCAGGTGAAGACCGTATTATTAAAGATAATGAAAGCAACCATGAAGTGTGCGTGCCGCAACTATTTGCTTAGATACATGCTCCTGTCTTTATACAACTGCCTGAAGTAGGGATCTCTCAAATCTTTAATAAACCGGATAGCCTCACCCGTTGATTTCATTTCGGGTCCCAATTCTTTGCTGACACCGGGGAATTTATTAAAGCTAAACACGGGCTCTTTAATGGCAAACCCTTTTAACTTCTTTTCAAATTTGAAATCCTTAAGCTTATTTATTCCAATCATCACCTTGGTTGCAATATTGAGGTAGGGAATCTGGTACGCTTTGGCAATAAAAGGCGTGGTCCTGGAAGCCCTTGGATTGGCTTCTATAACATAAACTTTGCCTTCTTTAATTGCAAATTGGATATTGATCAATCCTTTGATCTCCAGGCGGCGCGCTATCTTTTCTGCATAATGCTCCATAGTGGTCACAACCAACGGTGTAAGATTGAAGGCAGGCAATACCGCATTGCTATCGCCACTGTGTATTCCAGCAGGTTCGATATGTTCCATTACTCCCATTACATGAAATTGCTCGCCGTCAAAAATGGCGTCAATTTCGGCTTCCTGGCAACGGTCAAGGAAATGGTCGATCAATATTTTGTTGCCGGGTATATGTTTTAATAAACTTACCACCGCTTTTTCTACTTCTTCATCATTGATCACAATGCGCATTCTTTGTCCGCCGAGTACATACGAAGGGCGCACCAGCACAGGATATCCTACTTTATTGGCAACAGAAACGGCTTCATCGACATCGTAGGCCGTTCCATAATCGGGATACGGAATTTCAAGCTCTTTAAGCATGTCTGAAAAACGACCACGATCTTCGGCAATATCCATGCTGTCAAAAGAGGTTCCGATAATCTTTATTCCCTTAGCGTGCAGTCGCTCGGCTAATTTCAAAGCCGTTTGTCCTCCCAACTGAACGATTACTCCCTCGGGCTTTTCATGTTCAATGATTTCCCACAAATGTTCCCAATATACCGGCTCGAAATAAAGTTTATCAGCCATGTCGAAATCAGTGCTCACCGTTTCCGGATTACAGTTCACCATAATGGCCTCGTACCCGCATTCTTTTATCGCTAAAAGCCCGTGCACACAACAATAATCAAATTCTATTCCCTGCCCGATACGATTGGGCCCGCTACCCAATACAATTATTTTTTTCTTTTCGCTAACTCTTGATTCATTTGTTGATTCGGAACCATTACCACCGGGAAAAAGCGATGGCGTTTCAAATGTTGAATAGAAGTAAGGCGTCTTTGCTTCAAACTCAGCAGAGCATGTATCAACCATTTTAAACACCCTGGTAAGGCCGGCCGCTTTTCTTTTTTCGTATACATCCTCTTCTTTGCCATCGTTCATAATACGGCAAAGCTGCTCGTCGCTAAAGCCCATCGCTTTTGCCTCTTTCAATAACTCGAATGGAATAGTTGCCAGTTTATATTTCGCAATTTCTTTTTCCAGGTTGACTATTTTTTGGATCTCGTATATGAACCAGCGGTCAATGCCGTTGGTGGCTTTGGAAATTGATCCCACGGATATGCCTGCCATCAGTGCATCTTTGATTCGAAATATCCGATCCCACTTTGGTACCTTGATATATTCGAGAATTTCTTCTGCATGCATCAGGCTTTTGCCATAATAGCCAAGTCCTACGGCATTATTTTCCAGGCTTTGACACGCTTTTTGAATCGCTTCGGTAAAACTTCTTCCAATTGCCATCACTTCACCGACACTTTTCATTTGTAAGCCGAGTGTGTCATTAGCTCCTTTGAATTTATCAAAGTTCCAGCGGGGTACTTTTACAATTACATAATCAAGTGCTGGTTCAAAATAAGCCGACGTAGTCTTGGTGATCTGGTTCTCAAGTTCGTCAAGGTTATATCCGATAGCAAGCTTCGCAGCGATTTTTGCAATGGGATACCCGGTCGCTTTTGATGCAAGAGCCGAAGACCTGCTCACCCTCGGATTTATTTCAATGGCGATGATTTCTTCTGTGGCCGGGTTCAGGGCAAACTGAACATTACAACCACCGGCGAAATTGCCCAGGTCCCTCATCATTTTTATCGCCGTGTTGCGCATCAATTGCATGGCAGTATCGCTAAGGGTCATTGCCGGCGCAACAGTAATCGAATCCCCGGTATGAACTCCCATTGGGTCAAAATTTTCAACCGTACAGATGATACATACGTTGTTGGCCAAATCCCTTAAAAGTTCCAGCTCAAACTCCTTCCAGCCCAGAACGGCTTTTTCTACGAGTACTTCATGAATGGGCGATGCCTGCAAGCCGCGGTTCAGCGCCTCATCTAATTCTGTTTTGTCGTGCACAAATCCACCACCCGTTCCGCCAAGAGTGAAGGATGGCCGGATCACCAATGGAAAACCAATGTCCTGCGCATATTCCTTTCCTTCCAAAAAGGAGTTGGCGGTTTTGGCAGTGGCCACCGGCACATTTAGGCTGATCATCCACTGTCTGAACTTTTCGCGGTCCTCTGCTTTGTCGATGGCTTTGATGTCAACACCGATCAGCCTGGTTTTATATTTATCCCAAATGCCGAGGTCTTCTGCCTCTTTGCAAAGATTCAACGCGGTCTGTCCACCCATGGTCGGCAAGACGGCATCGATCTCGTTTTCTTCCAATATCTGTTCAATACTCTCTACTGTCAGCGGTAAAAGGTAAACCTTGTCGGCCATCATTGGATCCGTCATGATGGTGGCCGGGTTGCTGTTGATGAGGTAAACTTTAATTCCTTCTTCTTTCAGGCTTCGGGCCGCCTGGGTTCCTGAATAATCAAATTCGCAAGCCTGTCCAATAATAATAGGCCCTGAACCGATGATCAGAACCGAACGAATTGAAGAATCTTTTGGCATTTTTATGTCAAGTGACCCCAGCCCGCAACTGCGAGTTGTTCGATGTGTCGAAGACCAGGAGCCGGTCCTGTCCGAAGGCAGGAATTTTGAAGTGGTTAAATCAGGAATCTATCGGGACGCAAAACTAAGGGAATCGGCCGGTTTTGGCAGAGGCTGTTAGCAAAAAGTTTAACTGGATAAAAGCACAAAAGCCGGAGTTTTTCTCCGGCTTTTTAAACAATATTTTGTTGCATACAAATGTTAGCTTTTGATGTTACCAACATCGCACGTGAAGTAAGTATCAACTGTGATAGGTAGATTCCTCGATTTCATCAAGCATGATCCCGCCCTTCGGAATAAATTTTTTCGTCTCTTTCTTTTCCTCATACCGGAATTTCATCTTGCTGATCCATTTGTTGCGAACTTCCGATCCTTTGATCATGCCAATAAACAAACCGGCAACCACAATCATACCTAAAAGCATGGAGTAAAAAAACTTTTTCATAACGGTTTATTTAAGTGCTATCTGAAAGCTTAAATATCGTGCCAAATTTATGGTGAGCAGAATGTTGCTCTATTAAATGGAGATTAAGATTTATTTGAGACCAATTATGATCAAGTTTCTTTCCAGACTGAAAGTTTATTGACCCGGCTCCTATCTTTTTTAAGAGCTATTTCCAATTTTATGTGACGTGTGAAGCTATTTTTGCAGCATGCGGCAAAAAGTTTCGTTATTGATCATTTTTCTACTTTATTTCTTATTAAGTCAGGGTCAAACATCAAATAAAAACTACGCGAGGGGCTATTTCAGATGGCCATTGGATCTCAAACCCGAAATTGTCGCCAACATGGGTGAGTTACGGAACAATCACTGGCACATGGGACTGGATATCAGAAGCAATCAAAAGGAGAATCAGCCGGTATATGCCGCTGCTGCCGGGTATATTGCCAGGATCCGGATTGAGCCGCTTGGCTTTGGTCGTTCAATTTTTATTAATCATCCTAATGGCCTCACCACAGTGTATGCACACCTAAATGATTTTTTCCCCTCATTGGAGCAATATGTGACCAATCAGCAATACCAGCTGGAAACCTGGGCAATAGAACTTGAGTTCTCTCCAAAACAATTTCCTGTAGCCAAAGGAACTTTTATTGCATTGAGCGGCAATACCGGCGGTTCGCAGGGTCCGCATGTTCATTTTGAAATCCGCGATGCCAAAACTTCCAAATGTCTTAACCCGCTTTTGTTTGGGTTTCCATTGGTCGACCAGGTAGCTCCTACAATCGTAAAGCTGGCAATGTATGATCGGCGCTTTAGCGTTTATGAACAAACGCCACAGTTTTTTGCCGTCAAAAAAACGGACAGCGGATATTTCATTCCGAAGATTACCATATTAAGAACAGGAATTAATAAATTAAGCTTCGCAATCCAGGCTTATGACCGGATCAATGGGTCCAATAACCAGGATGGTATCTATACAGCCCGGTTGTTTCTTGATGGCAAGCTAATGGCCGGCTTTGTAATCGACAGTATCAGCTATGAGGAAACAGAATATATGAACGCTCATATTGACTACCGTTATAAACATAACGGCGGACCGCGAAAAGTTCAGACAGTGGATGATCAGCCTAAATGTGCCGGTGGCCACTGCCAAAACCGCCAACTCCTTTTTGGAAGGAAAGGAATATGCGCAGG
>JGI24806J26614_1000101_pt1 | contig 17672 bp, 19 predicted proteins | sample Kansoi200umMDA_FD_26614 | JGI IMG/M metagenome (IMG submission 26614)
TAAAAAGATCAGACCGGTTAAGAGTAATACAGCCAAAAGGATGTAAAGAATAACGTAGCCTTGCGAATTTGAGTTAACTTGTTTGGTGTTTGTGTCAGACATAGGTAGCGTTTTTTATAGGTTGTGAGATGTTTATCTTGCAGATATGGTTTGCTGCAGTTGACGTCTGTTAGTAATGCAGTCGTCTAATTGCCTTTTGTGCAGTTCGATATCCGTTATATTTCTGTTTTGTTCTTGTCTATCATAAAATAGCCTGTCGTACAATTGCGAGGTTTGAACGAAGATCTTGTACCGCGAGTCAGATGCTTTACGGTCAAATGCAGCTTTAATCGAACCTAATGAAAGCTGAATATCATTCTTTAAAAATACCGCCTGTACATTGGGGTTATAGCGTGTAATCTGTTTAAAAGTGGTATCAATAGTGGGCATGGTTTCTTTCACCATATTTTCAAAGGCCTCGTTTTCACTAATTTTAACTTCAAGTTCTGCTTTAGAAATTTCGTACCGCGATGCGCCACTGTAAAAAATGCCAAAGCTTAAAAGCCCGACAGTAAAAACGAACAGGGCTAAAAAAAACAAGAATTGTTCCCGTCTTTCTTTTATACTTAATTTTATCATAATCGTTATTTATCGGCCGTACCTACCGTTCCTAATTTTGTTAGCTGCTGATTGGTTTGCACGATGGCAATCGTTTATTTGTTCCTTGTATCTTTGTATATCACCTCTCGATTTGATAAGAGAATCCTGCAAATCGGCCATTGCACCCACATTGTTATTCAGTTTCCCATACAGATCGAAACTGGGACTGGCCTCGCTCTTCCTGGTAATCAGGTCTTTGATCCTGTTGTTGGCCGTTTGAATATCGCCAAGCAAAATGCTCTGTTTGCTCATTTCGTTCGCATTGTAATCGCGGTATTGGGCAAGTTCTTTAAAGCGGACTAAAATAAGGTCGAAACTGGTATTGATATCTTTTCGTAAATAGGATAGTTTTTCGGTTTCTTTTACCTTTTTATCGAGTAAAGTATACTCGTAATCGGAAGCTGCGAAAAACAGGTAAATACAAAGAATAGAGAAAAGTGTCAGGAAAACGAAGTTTAAGATAAACTTGGTATATGAATTCCTAATTTCAGCGGCGTTAATGGGTTTCATATAGATTTAATGGTTTCACATCACAATAGTATCATAATTAATCCGACAATCCACCACACCATAATCACACAAAGCTTTTCAAATTAACATTGTACTATAACAATTTTTAATATTTGTTGTTTGGTTATTAAAACGATTTTATTTCTATTACTTTTAACAAACTTTAAGCCAAACATCTATGTCTGAAAATTTTTTCAATAAACCCTTCAGATTTAACGCCATCTTTTCGGGCGCTGGCCTACAGGCAACTGACCTCGGAAAATCCATTTCAAACCATATAGAACTCATTATTTTTACCCGGTTTGGAGAGCACAGATTCCATCATGATTTTGGGTGTGAGATATGGGATTTAGATTTTGAGTTAATTGTAAGCGAAAGCATTTGGGAGGAAAAATTCCGCAAATCGTTGCTAAAATCCATCACCGATTATGAATTCAGAATATATAATACCGAGGTTGAAGTACGCATTACCGAGGTAGAAAATGTATACCCGCTACGTAAGATAACTGAGATTAAAAAAAAGGTAGATATTAGTGTAAGGGCACTGATAAAAACCACAGGAGAAAAATATTTTTTCAATACGGCTTTATTTCTTAGCCCACTATCAACTTAATCTAAAACGCCCAAAATATTCTACACATGAAACCAGTTTTTTATTCATCAAAAGATGAGATCCGGAACAGAATTTTAAAAAATGCCGAAGACTTTTGGAATGTTAGGGATAGCAATGATTTTGATCCGCTTGTAAAATTGATTATTGAGGCTTTAAGTAACGAACTTTTTAATGTGGCCAATGATGTTAAAAATCTGGAGAACAGAATTTTCGACAAAATAAGCCGCATTTTAGCACCTGATCATTTAACTTCATCATTACCTGCACACGCCATTATCCATTCCAGGCCAATCGAAGATGAAGATTACCTGTCTCCATATACCCAGTTCGCTTTTAAGAAAAATATCCAGCAGGAAAACGATAAAGCAAAAAAAATCGATATTTTCTTTAGTCCCTTACACCATGTAAAAGTTCAAAATGCGTCCATAAAATATATCGCCACCGGAAATACACTTTTCCATGTAGAACAATTGAGCAAACAGCCGGTTTTAAACACATTACCTGGCTCATCCATAGAAAAAAACACCATTTACATTGGTTTTAGCGGCATAAAAAACTGGATGGATTTTAACAAGCTGAACTTATTTTTTGATTGGAAAAACTATTCGGTACCGGAGAATGCTTACGATCTCTTATCATTGGGGAAATGGTTCTACAAAGACAATGAGCTTGGAGCCTATACCGAACGTTTTATGGATGAACCTTTAACCGGTAAATACGAAGCGCCCTTTCAGCATAAACAACTGCTTAACCTGATCAAGGCTGATGTACTCCAGTTTTACAGCAACAGGTTTATCACTCTTGGCGATCTCAACGATTTTAATATCGATGAAAGCAAAGAACTGCCAGCTGCTTTTGCAAACATTTTTCAGCCGGCAAGCTTAAACCAGATCGATGAAAAAGTAAAATGGCTTAAAGTAGTTTTTCCTGCTGCTATCAATCAGGAGATGCTGAATGAACTTCATATTTACATCAATGCATTTCCGGTGGTGAATAAGCGGTTAAGCCAGATCAAACACCGGCTTAAAACGATGAATAATATCATCCCGATTAAAACCGAGGCCATAGACCAAATGCTTGCTGTAGAAAACCTTAAAGACAATAAAGGCAAAAGTTATAATGAAATTCCCTACACCAATGAGAACGAGAAGGGCGATGGTTCGTTCTCGATCAGATATGGCGGCACCGAGCGTTTCGATACCAGAAATGCAAAAGAATTGGTCGATTACCTGTTTGAGCTGCTGAGAGACGAAAAAGCTTCTTTTTCTGCCTACGGGCCCGATTTTTTAAGTACCATGCTTAAAAACTTAGAGCAAAACATTGCCCTTATTGAACAAAAAAGCCGTTCAGCATTAAAAGATGTGAAAGAATTACCCAGTTATATTGTTTTAAAGCCGATTGATGATGCAGATATCCTGTTTTTAGATATTTGGGTTACACAGGCTGAAGAGGCTAACCACATTAATGCGGGCAGCCGGTTAGCGGTTTACGATAATAACAAAGTTAATGCAGAAAGTATCGTTTTATTAAGCCAAACTAAAGGGGGCCGCACCAGGCTAAATGCTACAAACAGGGTTCAGGCTTATAAGTATGGATTAACTACGGCAGATCGAATTATTACCAAGGCAGATGTAATTAACTTTTGCCGTTACGAATTGGGGCAAAAACTTAAAGGCATTACTTTAGCCAAAGGCATTGTGATGGATAATAAACCCAATGCCGGATTTATTAAGACCACGGATATTATAATAGAGCCCGCTGACAACCTGAAGCTCACGGTGCAGGACTGGGAAGAACTGCTTGGCCTTACTTTGGCTAAATTAAATTTAAGGAGCACCATGAATGTGCATTATCGCTTACTATTAAAGCCAACGACATACAAAATGGTTTAAGATTTTAAGGTGATACGCTGTTTTAAGGAATAAATCTCTTCAGACAATTGTCGTTTCTAATGGAGGAAATGAAAAGACAACATTCCATAGGTGCTGTAGTCCCGCCATCTGCTTTATCCCGGTTGAAAATTACCGGGATGTCCGCTACTGTCGGGTTTAGTTAACAATGGTTCGTTTACCATAGGCGGGTTCCATTATCGGGCAATGAAAGGTTTGCGTTTCCTGCAGTAGCCTGAGTTAAATAAACCCGCTTGCCGGGAAGAGCTTCCGGTCCTTCATCGGAACCCGAACCAAAAGCGGGGCTGAAAATGCAAAGAAGCACCAACCACTCATTTCCAAATCACTTGGATCAATTATTTTATGGTTTGAGAAGCCAGCAGAAAGCGATTGCTTCGTTGCCCCTTCCCACACTTAAATATAGACTGTATATCCTAAATAGGCGCTTTCTCCATCTGTACTCAACACGGTTTCCTGAAAATCGGCTGCGGTAAGCAGTTCAACGTTTATTTCCGCATCTAGCGGCATCAGGTAACTCATGGCCATATCCAGGATGGCCCTGTTCTTTTGGCCCGGAATAAAACCAATCAGTTCATGCGGTGTCGTAGGACCAATGTTCACATTATAGGCCTCATGCTCCGGCATAAAACTATCGCCAATTATGGTATCAATACCCAGGGCGCTGGTGCCAAGTTGCATCTGTAATTCATCTGCAATTTTTAACGGACTGATTTTAGCAGTAGTATCAATAAGATTTATCGGCAAATTAAACAAGGCAGTAAGCACTTTGGATACAAACGCGATATCATTTCTTTTTTGCTGAATTTCAGGCAATAAATGCATCCAGATGATGCTCTGTTCTTTATTTAATAAGTTAAATTCATCCCAGCCGAATTCGAATATCTGACTTAAATCTGAATAGGTTGTTTTTTTATCGAGCCTGTTTTCATAAAGCTCGGTCATAATCCTTACGTGATTAATTTCCGCATCAAAGGGTGTAAAAAACAATCTGGCTTGCTTTTCTTCTTCTCTCCGATCTCTGATATCCTTAATCATCGATTCTTCATCCATGCCGGCACTGCCTGTTGGCGGCCTGTGGAAAAGCCCTTCGGGCAGCATATCGTACAAACTCTCCCTGTTGGAATGGATACGGATACGATCGTGCCTTCTTTTTTCCGTGTAATAGGTTGTTGTATTTTCAATATCCTTTGCAAAAGCACGCTTATCAGGGCCTATCGGAATCACCTCAATGCGATCGGCATCTATCACATTACGCTCGATTAAATCGGCTGCATGCGCTACCGCTTTATAATCGGTAAAGAGTTCGTTATTAATCAAAGTTTCTTTTTTCATTTAAACTTTAAGCTTGCTTATTTGTTATAGGTTAAATTTTTATTATCGAAAAAAATAGGATTATAATCAAATACTAAAGATACTATATTTGTAGTACATCACATCTATCAAAATTAATGGACGTCAAATCATTTTTTATTCGCTTTCTCTTATTTCCGTTGATCTTCATCGTATCAACGACCGTTCTTTCTATTATCAATAAAAAGAATCAGTTTCTTAATAACAAAAGACTTATTGTAAGTGTTCTGCTCATCGGTATTATTTTAGCCGCTCCAGGTTTCTTGGGATTTCTGAACTTCAATTTCATGCCCTGGGGTTATATTATTTGCTGTATTTTTTATCTTTTAATGGGTTGCATATTTGTTTATCTGTTGACAAAATACTATCCTAAAGATGTGCTGGAACGCAAGGTTTTTATCTTTTTCGCTACTTTAATTTCGGCTGTTTTAGCTGTTTATTTATTTCAGCTGGCCTTTAATTGGTTAAGTTCCGTAAATTTCGGCTGGTTTGGTGCGGGCAGCATCACCTGCTTTTTTGTTCCGCTTATTTTTTGGTGGGCTTATGTTTCGCTGCTCAGTATTCCATCAGAAATTTACAAAATCTGGAAATATCCCGACACCCCTTTGGATATCAATATGGACCATGTAGATTTTAACCGGTTACTGGTACTGGAACTGGAATTGTATAAAAAAAGCACCGATCCTGAACCTTTAAAAGTAAAGGTAAAAGCAGTAGAAAACATGAACTTCGGTATCTGGTTCCATAAGTTTATTGATGATTACAATTTAAAATTCGCCAAAAGCCCGGTAGAGTTTAAAGGTGATGATATGGAGAACTATAAATGGATTTTCTTTATCAAAACTTCCTTTTTTAAACGGAATATCTTTATTGACCCAGATTTGGACATCATTGAAAACGGTATTACCGAAAAAATGACAATTTACGCCAAACGCGTATCTGAAAATGTAAATAAGCCAAATGAAGTTGGAGAAAGTGCTATCTTTATCTAACCTATATAAAAACATTTACCATGATTAAGCCGCTAAAATATAAATCCATTAACTGGATTAATGGCATGAAGCTTTCCAGTGATCATTTTACCGTTAGTGATCTCTATTTACAGGATTTTGTCCGGGATGCCGTATCCATACATTTAAACAATAGCAATTATGGATTTTTGCCGCCGTTTACAGGCTACAAAAGTTCGCATGATATTGAAATTATCGAAAAAGCCACCAATCACATCGAAGTTAGGGTAAGGTACTGCAATGCCGTAACGCCGGAAGGCTGCCACATCGATATTGTACAATCAGATCAGATGATGGATACACTGGTCCATAACCATTATTTTGGCCAGTCAGAACCCCGTAATTATGTGATTCTGCTAGTGGTAAGTCCCTTTAACCGCATTCCAACAGGCACACCAAACCCGGAAGAAAGCCCCATCCGCTATCCGGAACTCACAAAAAGCTATTCAATTGCCGTTTTGCCAGAAAGTGAAGTAAGTACACAAACAGCCGACAGTTATTTCCTAACCATTGGGCAGGTTTATTATGAGAATGGAAGGTTAACGATCAATAACAGTTATATACCACCCAGCTCAACCATCACGAGCCATCCTGCGCTGATCAGGTATTATGAATCGTTCAGTGTTTTATTAAATGATTTACAGCTGGCGGCTTTTAAAATTATCGATAAAACAGGAGGACGCGATAATATTACCCCCTTGGGTAAAAACATCCGTTTAATCTCGGAGAAAATTGTAGATTACATTGCAGGTTTATTTTACGAATACCGAAACATTGCTCACCGCGAATCCCCAGCCGTTTTAGTCGGCTATTTCTCCAGCCTGGCACACATCTTTTTTACAGCTATTAAACTCATTGATCCCCGGGAAAGAGAAGAACTGCTAAAGTATTTTTACGAGTGGAAAGATGTAACTCCGGGAAACTTTGAAGAACTTTTGGCCAAAACCATCGAACTGGTTTACGATCATAAACAAATTAACAACAGCATGCTAATGGCTAACGAGTTTATGAATGTATTGGTAGCGCTTTGGAATAAATTAAGCGGATTAGAATATATTGGACAGCGCAAAGAAAATATTGTGGTTGCAGAACAACAAGTAGTACAGCAGGTACAAGCCAGAAAAACCTGGACATTGCTGGATTAAAATTATTTTCTCACAGTAAATGAATAACAAAGCGCTTATATCTTAAATATTAGATTGTCATCAAAATAATTATTTCATAAAATCAATATAAAAGGCAGATCTTTTCGGCAAAATGGTAGGCTTCGCGAGATCGTGATTCCCAACTCGATTGGGAACCACGAAGTGCTCATCGAAGATAATCGTAATGCAAACGTCTTAAACTTCCCGCCTGCGCGGGAATAACAGCCGTACTAACGGATGCCGCCTATGGTAGCGGACTTGTACTGAGCGTAGCCGAAGTGAAGGACCGGTTTAATACGCTTTAAAGTGTTTCGACGACTGGTCCTGTTTAATCGGGAAGCTCAACATGGTAACATCCAGGCCGACATTGCTTATATGATACACCTCTTTTTCAGTACTTATAAATTCAAAAATAGGCTAAGGCTGGTCATCATAGTAGCCAGTCGCAGCAATGGCTAAGCATTTTAATACTATTGGTAGTATTAATAATTTTTATCTCCGTATCGGCCTGCATCCATTCTTCAGAACGATTTACGATCCGAAGCTTATAAAGGTAGCGCCCGGGACAGTTGACTTGTTTTTCAGTAATACCTGGGCGGTATACGATTAAACCTAGATTAATTTTAAAAAAAAGACCAATCGGTTTATTTTTTATTTAACTTTGTCCTAATTAGAATTTCAATATTATGAAAACGACGAAGTCTGAAAATACGAAGCAACTGATTATTCAAAAAACTGCATCAGTATTTAATACAAAAGGCTATGCGGGTACATCCATAAACGATTTGATGAATGCCACTGGTCTTTCCAAAGGCTGCATCTACGGTAATTTTGAGAACAAAGACGAGATCGCATTAAGCGTTTTTGATCACAACTTCGGCAAAGTCACTCAGCATATAAAGGACCGCATCTTAGCCACTGATAGTTCAATTGAAAGGTTACTGATCTACCCACAAACGTATAAAAACTATTTCAAATATCCTTATTTACAAGCAGGCTGCCCAATTTTAAACACCGCTACCGAAGCTGATGATACGCATCCAAAGCTAACAGAACGCACCCAAAAGGCACTAGGATTTTGGAAGACATCTATTGAAAACCAAATAAAACGCGGTATAGTAAGAAGGGAAATAAAAGAGGATACTGATCCTTCCGAAATTGCAGTGATCATGATCTCGATGATTGAAGGCGCATTTATGCAAGCAAAGGTCAACAACCATATGGCAGAGTTAAAAATAGCCATGTCGTTTCTTGAAAAATTGATTAAAAGTTTAAGCGTGTAATTTTTTTTAAACCAAAAAAGACCGATTGGTTTATTATAAATAATAACTATATCAGATAAAATTAAAATGGAAGAATTTGACATCACCGTTATCGGATCAGGTCCTGGCGGATACGTAGCTGCAATAAGAAGTGCCCAACTGGGGTATAAAACGGCCTTAATTGAAAAATACAGTACCCTGGGCGGTACTTGTACCAATGTGGGGTGTATCCCCACGAAAGCGCTGTTGGATACAACACATCATTATGCAGATGCCATTAAGAATTTTGAAAATCATGGAATTGAATTTTCTGATCTTCGCCTCCACTTCGAACAGGTTTTTAAACGCAAAGCTGATGTGGTAACTAAAAATACGCAGGGATTGGATTTTCTGATGAGAAAAAACAAGATTAGCGTTTTACAAGGCACAGGCACTTTCCTCAATAATGAATCTTTGAAAATTAAACATACCGATCAGACAGAAACGGTTATCAGGTCTGGTAAGTTCATAATTGCTACCGGATCAAAACCTGCGACTATCCCTGGAGTTATCATAGATAAAAAAAGAATTATTACCTCTACTGAAGCGTTGGCTATGAAAGAAAAGCCGAAGAGCATGATTATCATTGGTGGTGGTGTAATCGGTGTGGAAATGGCTTCAATCTTCAATAGAATGGGAACAAAAGTTACCATTTTAGAGTATGCCGACAATTTAATTGCTACTATGGACCATGAATTGGGCGATACGTTAACAAAAATTTTAACAAAAGAAGGCGTAGAGATCAAACTTAGCGAAGCGGTCTACAAAACTGAAAACCTCGGTAACCAGGCCAAAGTTTATTTTAGAAATAAACAAAGTATTGAACAGGAATTAACGGCCGATTATATATTAGTTGCTGTGGGCAGAAAGCCTTATGTAGCCAATCTCGGTTTAGAAAATACAAATGTCGAGTTGAATGGTAATGGGACTATTAAAGTGAATGCTGCACTTGAGACAACAGTTTCCAATATCTTTGCTATTGGCGACGTCATCGGTGGTGCGATGTTGGCCCACAAAGCAGAAGAAGAAGCGGTAATCGCCGTAGAAACAATAAATGGTCAAAAACCACAACTACACTATGACCGTATTCCGGCTGTTGTATACACCTGGCCTGAGGTTGCTTCGGTAGGAGCCACAGAAGAAGAATTAAAAAGACGAGGAGTAACATACAATGTAGGTAAATTTCCGTTTGCGGTAAATGCCAGAGCCAGGGCCGGGATGGAAACTGAAGGCTTTGTAAAAGTGCTTTCGGACCCGAAATATGGCGAACTTTTGGGTGTGCATATTATAGGCGCCAGAGCTGCGGATCTAATAGCGCAAGCTGTTGTCGGCCTGGAATACGAAGTTACAGCAAAAGATATGGCTTCAGTTTGCTACGCGCATCCCACTTATTCTGAGGTGCTGAAAGAAGCATATACCATTGCATCGGGCAGGGCATCAATAAACATTTAGTAGTCTATCCTTAATTTTATAGCGATGTCCAAACAAATCAGGCTTGCAACCATCGATGATTATCCAAAAATCATGGAAATCTGGGAGTCAGCCGTAAGAGCTACGCACAACTTTCTTAGTGAAGAAGATTTTATTTATTTTAAACAGGTTATCCCAACGGACTATTTGCCAAAGCTTGATGTATTCCTGCTCATCGGAAAAGAAAAGGCTATTGGATTTTCTGCTGCATTAGAAGGAAATCTGGAAATGCTTTTTATCCATAACGATTACCGTGGAAGAAACTATGGTAAGCAATTATTTGATTTTATGAAAGAGATGCATGGCGTTATGAAGGTCATTGTCAATGAACAAAATCTTCAGGCCATTGGCTTTTATGAAAAATTGGGGTTTAGAAAAATAGGAAGATCTGACAAGGATGGCTCGGGTAAAAACTATCCGGTAATCTATATGCAGCTTTAAAAAACTTTTATGAAGCAAGACAGCTTCTCGTGCATTTCCAATTATGCTAAAAACCCTAATTAAAAATTGTTTTTATTAGAGCGAGCTTTAAAAATGATTCGATAAATGAGATAAAGCGTTCGTTCATACGGAAAGATTCTGACGATTAATGAAAACCAATGCCAATACTGAATACCCTCAAACCAGGCAGGTTAAAAAATGTTCATATTAAGGTTTTCAAAGAAATCATCCTATAGGATTGAAACATCACTTTTTTCCCTGCATTCAACGAATAGAATGCCCATCAAAGAATGGATTAATAACAACTGCAGCTAAACTGATAGAAAATGAGAAAAGTAAAAGCACAGGGCTTAATCAAATGGTTTGATCGAAAATTTGATTCAAATGTGAGTATTGATCACTTCGGCGAGATTTTAAGGCGTCTAGAGAATTTTCCGGTCGTTTTACACAAATGGCTTAAAACCTGTCCTAAAGCAATGACGACTTTCAAAAGTGAAGGTAAATGGTCTGTCAACGAAAACATCGGGCATTTGACTCTCTTAGAAAGTTTGTGGCGCCGCAGGTTTCAGGATATAAAAGATGAAAAGCAAGATATGTTTCCCGCTGACCTAAACAATACCGCTACGGAGCAGGCTTCTTTCAATACATTGGCAATGAACGACCTTATTAACAGACTAGCTTATGAAAGAGCAAAAACAATTGCTTTGCTCCGGCAGATAAGCAAAGATGATTTACTGAAAAAGAGTACTCATCCGAGATTAAATCTGCAAATGACTATCGTCGACCTGATGTATTTTGTAGCCGAACATGATGATCACCATATGCAGGCCATACAATTTATTAAAAATTAGCAGCCGTTGACAAAATTACACTTAGCAGTATCACCCATGATTAGTCCTATCATAACCTTTATCAATCCTTGTTTAACCGTTCTGAGGGTGCGTCTTTTGTTGAAGGAAATTTACTAATCAATTTATGAAAAACGTATTGATAACCGGCGCAAATCAAGGCATTTGCTTTGAGACTGCCAAATAATTAGGAAAGCTGGGCTATTTTGTTTATTTAGGGAGCAGAGATGCAGAAAAGGGCACTGAAGCAGTAGAGGAATTAAAAAAATCCGGAGTAATAAATGCAGCACTGATAGAGATCGACATTGCCGACAAAAACAGTGTGCAGCAAGCATTTGAAACGCTAAAGACTAAAACAGATCATCTGGATATTTTGATTAATAATGCGGCGATCGCAGGAACGGAGCCTCATCTTATCGACTGTAACATTGATAATTTAAAAAGAATATTTGATACGAATGTATTTGGTACACTGCAGACGATCCAGGCATTTCTGCCCTTGATAAAAAAGGCGGCAAAGCCATCTATTATCAATGTCTCCAGTGAAGTTGGCTCACTTAAAATTCTGTCTGAACTTGATAAGAACTCCAGCCGCAGCAATTTCCATGTTTACGGCTCATCTAAAACCGCGATCAATGTGCTTACTTTTATGCTGGCCAGCGAATTACAGGACCAGGGAATAAGTGTGAACAGTGTTACACCCGGATTTACAGCAACAAGCCTGAATAACTTCAAGGGAACAAAAACACCAGCTGAAGGCGCAGCCCCAATAGTCGAATTGGCAACACGTTCTGAATCCGGCATCACAGGAAAGTTTTTTAAAAACGGCGGTGAGACTCCATGGTAAGCACAGTAATTATCATTTGCATTAATTTAATCCATCAATATGAAAATCGTCACCATTGAAGAACATATCGCTTTTCCGGAAATGTCCGGACAGCTACCTAAGGGAGCGTTGGGTACATTCGGACAATCGGAACGAATGCAAAAACTTACGCCTGACCTGGCCGACATCACAGCAAAACGCCTGCAATCTATGGACGCTAACGGTATATCCATGCAGGTGCTCTCAGTAGATAGTTCAGGTGCTAACCTTATGCCTCCTGAACAAGCCCCTGGATTTGCGAGTCATTATAATGATTTGATCTGGGAACGAATCAAAGGCCACCAGGACAGGTTTAGCGCCTTTGCCCACCTGTCTGTAGCGGCACCTTTCGCGGCCGCAGACGAATTAGAACGCACGGTGAGCCAATATAACTTCAGGGGTGTGATGATCAGGGGTACAACGGATAACTGTTTCCTGGATGCCCCTAGGTTTGCGCCTATCCTCGCCTGTGCTGAAAAATTGGGTGTGCCAATCTATATTCATCCCGGATTGCCGCCACAAGGAATAATTGACCTATACTATAGCGGCCTTCCAAATCATGCCGGGATGGCTGAAGCGCTGGCATGTTATGGCTGGGGCTGGCATGCTGAAACCGCATTACATGTTCTTCGGCTGTTGTATGCCGGAATTCTTTGACCAGTATCCAAAGCTAAAGGTCATCATTGGCCATATGGGAGAAATGTTGCCTATGATGATGGCCCGAGCCGAACGTGCCTTTAAACCCGGAGCAGGCGGTGCCAATCAACGGACACTTTCTGACACATTTCATCAGCAGCTTTACATCACAACCAGCGGCTTTTTCACGCAGCCGCCATTAAAAATCGCCTTGGATACCTTCGGTATTGACAATATAATGTTTTCAGTAGACTACCCTTTCAGTACCAATGAACAAGGCATTGCATTTCTAAACGAAATAGATCTCCCTGCCGATCATATCGAGAAGCTTGCATACCTTAACACGGTTAAGCTGCTGAAACTTTAAAAATGGTATATTTAACTATGAAGAATATTCCGGTAGACCGGTTACATGAGAAGACGACCCTGGGCGTACAGATCAAAGCTTTCTCTTCAAGCTATGATCGTACGGCCGGAAATTCAATAACCGATATTCACAGGGACGATCATTATGTTTTTTTCTTATTAAAGGCTGGTCATGGCAAACTTGAAGTCGATTTCAGAGAAATCGATATGGGTCCAAACCAGCTATTTTATATTTTACCCTCACAGATCCATACCAAGATAGCAGCGGACAAACCTGAAGGCTGGTTTCTTGCAATAGACCCCGCTATCATACCGACTACATTAAGAGAACTATTTGAATATCGCCTGAACCTTCAGACACCATGCCTTGTTCAAGCGCATCTCTTAAAACAACTGGATGATTTACTATTGATTTTGCAGGGCGAGGTCCTCAGAAGCCAGCAGGATGAATTTCATATCGCTATACTCCATCCTTTAATACAATCATTTTTGGGAATGGCCGCACGCGCATGCAAGTTGCCTGAGCTTACTGGTAACCAGGGCCTTCGAACAGCAGAACTTGCCAGAAAATTTAAGATCGCTTTGTCAGAAAACAATTTAGTTCTGAGACGGCCGTCTGATTATGCGAAAGAATTAAATGTTACAGCAGGGTATTTAAACGATGTTGTAAAAGAAACTACCGGATCTTCGGTAAGTTATTGGATCCATCAGGAAATTTCTATTCGTTCAAAGCGCGTTTTGTATTATACGGATATGGATATCAAAGAGATCGCCTATCTGCTTGGGTTCAACGATCATGCTTATTTCATCAGATTATTCAGAAAACTGAACGGGGTAACACCGCAGAAATTCAGATCGTTAAGACGGTCAAACTGAAGATGTGAAGCTAAAAAACCATGAAGTTAGCGGGTTGCCATTTAAATAAGGTTCGCTATGCCATCCTATCACCCAGATACAACCCTTCGTGAAAATTCTTCCAAAGGCATTTCTAACCCAAAGATGCCTATCCTCAATATGGCTTTAATTATCCTTGATTTGGCTACAAGCCAAACTTATTGAATGTTCAACTTTACCGTATTCAATTTAAATCAATTCAAATGATACAGACAAATGAACAAAAAGTAGCATTAGTTTCCGGTGCTAATACAGGTGTAGGTTTTCAAATCGCCAAAGCCCTTGCCGGTAATGGTTACCTGGTCTATGTAGGTGCCCGTGATCTTCAAAAAGGTGAAAATGCCGTTTCTAAAATCGGGGACAATGCAACAGCTATTCAGCTCGATATTACAGATTCTGATTCTATTAATGCAGCAGTAAAAACAATAGAAAATGAATCTGGCTACCTTACATTATTAGTCAATAATGCCGCGATCTCACACGCAGGTACTGCCGGACGCACAATGGAAGAAGTATTGGGCGCGCAACGGGCAAGCATTGTACCAATCAACGAGTTAAAAACTGTTTGGGAGACCAATGTGTTTGGTACTTTAGCAGTTACGCAGGCCTTTTTACCATTATTGCATCAATCTCCTGCTGCACGTATTGTAACCGTTTCCAGTGCATTAGGTTCTCTGGGGATCAATTCGAATCCGGAAAACCCTTACCGATCCGCGTTCGATGCAGCTTACGGCGCTTCGAAAACAGCACTCAACGGGATTTTTCTTTCTCTTGCGATAGACCTGGAGAATACCAATATCAAAGTTCATCTCGTAAGTCCGGGCTTCACGGCAACGGCACTCAATAATTTTCAGGGAACAGATACGGTAGAAGAAGGATCTGTAGAACCCATAAGAGTGGCTTTGGCAGAAGATCTGCCAACCGGCAGTTTTACAGGGCCGACCAATTTTAGCGGAGCTGATCACATTATTCCCTGGTAAGATTTAATTAACTTTAACCCTATGATCTTCACTTTGTCATAGGGTTTTTAATAAATTTATGTAATGAAAAGTAAGGATCCTAAATTAATCCGTTTTATATCCATATCGGAAAGTCACCAGGCTTTTGGCTTGCCCGCACCACAACACCCGCTGATCAGTCTGGTTCATTTTAATGAAAGCAATCCTTTCAATACCGAAATGGCACCGGTGTATGATGTCCTGAGTTTTTATAAAATAACTTTCATCACAAAAAACAGCGGCAGGCTGAAATATGGACAGGATTACTATGATTTCAATGAAGGTAGTATGTTGTTCTTCGCGCCCAATCAATTGGTTGGAACCACAGAATATAACAGCGAAACTTATTGTTATCTCTTGCTCATACACCCCGATTTTCTACTAGGCCATCCTCTGGCGAAAAAGATCAGGCAATATGGATATTTCTCCTATTCTTCTAATGAAGCGTTGCATTTATCAAACAAAGAAAGAGAAATCATCCTTTCTGTTTACCAAATTATGGAACAGGAGCTTAATAGTCGTGTAGATGAATTTAGCCAGGAAGTTGTTATCGCACAAATAGAACTGATGCTTGGTTATGTCAATCGATTTTACAAGCGTCAGTTTATCACCCGAAAAGCAGTAAATAATGATATCCTGCAAAAGACAGAAACTATTCTGAACGATTATCTTAACAGTCAGAAATCCCTGAATCTAGGCGTTCCTACAGTAAACTATCTTTCTGAGCAGTTGCATATTTCACCCGGTTATTTAAGCGATATGTTGCGCTCACTCATCGGTAAAAATGCGCAACAATATATCCACGAGAAACTCATCGAAAAAGCAAAAGAAAGATTGACTACCACTGAATTAACCATCAGCGAAATCGCATACGAATTGGGGTTTGAACACCCACAGTCTTTTAGTAAGCTTTTCAGAACCAAGACCAATGTTTCTCCCTTAGCGTTCAGGCAATCTTTTAATTAGTAAAAACGACAGACTGATGTTCAGATTTTCTTGATAATAACCTCCGCCTTCATCCTAAACCAGTAAACTCTTCTCCTTTGGGTACAACAGCAACAGCTGAAATAAAAGACCTGAAATCTGGGGTAAGATTTACTAATATCATCCTGCCGCCTATTTCAGGGTGACATCGTTCGAAGATTTGTAATTTTTAATTAAACGACTTCCTAAATTCCAAAGGTGTTTGATTGGTTTTTTGTCTGAACAGTTTGCTGAACGATTGCGGAAACCCGAAGCCTAGTTGATAGGCAATTTCACTAACAGAGAGTTCTGTTGTTGTTAAGACCTCCTTGGCTTTTTCAATTAATTTGTCGTGGATGAGTTGCTGTGCGGTTCGCCCGGTAAGTTCTTTCAGACAATCGCTTAAGTATTTGGGAGATAAATTTAATTCCGAAGCCAAAAAAGCCGGCGTTGGCAGTTTCTCTTCGTCTGAGTGGTGAAAATAATGGTTCAATAGGCTTTCTACCTTATTTAATAATTCACTGTTTTGTACCTTCCGGGTAATGAATTGCCTGTTGTAATAACGGTTACAATGGGTCAGCAACAAATCAAGGGCTGAAATCATCACATCCTGACTGAATTTGTCTATGGGCAGAAGGTATTCCTTCTCAATCTGTTCGAATATTGTTTCCATGGATTTCTGCTCGTCTTCAGAAAGTATCAGCGCTTCGTTTATTTCATAATCAAAAAAACCAAAAGTGTTTATTTTTCTACTCAACGGAAAACTCCTCAGGAAGTCGGGATGAATGCTTATGATCCAACCCGCTTTTGCAAATGCAAAACCCTGATCAACAAAACTCACTTGTTTGGGGGCAAAACAGGAAATAACGCCTTCATCAAAATCAAAGACTGTTTGTCCATATTGCATTTTACAGGGACATTCTTTCTTTAGCGTGATTTGGTAAAAATCACTGATTAATTTTGTGCGGTGGGTGAGTTCAGGTTTTGGAAAATTTTCAAAACGAAGAATGCTGAACATGGGATGCTTCGGCTTTGCAATCCCCACCACCTTATGCATATCAGCAATGGATTTGAGATGAATAGTTGGTGTGTTTGAAATCACTTTACAGTTCTAATTATTAACTACTTTTTCCGATATGATCGGGCAAAAATTTTAGCCGCAAGGGCATTTGACAATAAAGCCGATAAGCGGCTTGCCATTCGGTTCATTTTTCCTGATACAATATAATGCTTTTTTTTGTCCAATGCGGCCAACATTTCATCTGCCACCTGTTCCGGGGTTTGCAAAGGGGTAGAACTGTTATATTCCGCGTTGAGTCTTTGCCCCACTTCGCCATCTATTCCGGCAGCACTGTTAAAATTGGTTTTGGTCAAGCCGGGGCAGAGCAACATCACGTGTACATTGTATGGTTTACATTCCTGGGTTAGCGCTTGGGTAAAATGACGGACAAAAACTTTGCTGGCGGAGTAGGTTGTCATATAAGGTATTGGTAAAAATGATGCCATAGATGCAACGTTAATGATCGTTCCGCTTTTGCGTGCCTTCATTTTCTGAAGATACAAATGTGTGAGTGCAACCAAAGATGATATGTTAAGTTGCAGCATATCCAACTCTGATTGCAAGGATAATTCTGCAAACTCGCCTCCTGAGCCAATTCCGGCATTATTAATGAGCGTTTCAATTTGTAGGCTACGTTTTTCTGTTTCGTCAAA
>JGI24806J26614_1000102_pt1 | contig 17637 bp, 17 predicted proteins | sample Kansoi200umMDA_FD_26614 | JGI IMG/M metagenome (IMG submission 26614)
TCGGGTTTTCAATGGAGAAAGCAAAGGGCAAGCCATAATACTGGCAGTGATTAAAGTCACAACTGTTCGGCATGAATCATGGTAGGTGGATCGATTTCTAAGAGATAATAAATAGAAACGTCATAGAATACGGCCATTTCATATAATCTTTCAATATCTAATTTTCTCTTTCCGCATTCAAATTCTGAATATGAATTCTGACTCATAAACAAAGCGTCTGCCACTTGTTGCTGGGAATAGCCATGTCTCAGGCGGAGATCCTTAATTTTTTCGCAAATGGTATCTCTGATAAACATCACGGAATAAGTGTTTCAAAAATATCGCACCCAAATAAGCGTCACCGCGACTTTTTCACAGAGATTTTATCGGAAAATATGGAAGTTTTTATCGGGAAAATGGTTTGGAAACGGATGAGTTGCTTGCGAAATTGCTGGTTGGCCGGCCTCTTCTTTTTAACCAAAAAAAACTTTTTTATGAAAATCAAACGAGCAGAGCAAAGGCTTTTGATAGCTTTAACTGCTGTTATCACAGGTGCGATGATTTTGTATACGGCCTGCAGGAAACCATTTAACCCAGACATGGATGCTAGTTCATTAATAGGGAAGGCGAAAAACTGGTTTATGAATGATGTGGTGAATAAAGAAAGAGACATGTTGGAAAAGCCGGATTCAATTTTGGGATTATATCTGCGAAGATTTGCCAGGATGGAAAAACTGAGCTCACTCCTAAACTGGAATGAAGCGAAAGAATATAACCAGGATGGAATTCATTTCGTAGTTAGTCTCGTGAACCAGGGTAGAAAGCCTTTCAAAAATCAAAATTTTGAGGCGGCCCGTGCGATCATTTTTTATTTAGAAATCGATCCACCTACCATGATTCATGCCGAACAGTTGTGACTTTAATCACTGCCAGTATTATGGCTTGCCCTTTGCTTTCTCCATTGAAAACCCGATGCCGGAAGGTCCTTCCATAGTGATATTAAAGCAACTCGTGCAAAAATTCAAGGGACAAAAAGTTATTGACATAGGTGGCAACACAAAGGTTGACTTCAGCATCTTGCAAAATCAAAAGATCACGGGGTTCAAAAGTTTTGGAAAAAATTTTTTTATCTGCTTCAGGACAGCATCCATAAAAATCCATTTCATGCTCTTCGGATCGTATCGAATCAGTGAAAGAAAACAAGCACCTCCGCGATTAAGTCTTCGCTTCGAAGGCGGTGAATTGAATTTCTATGCCTGCTCAGTAAAGCTTATACTGGAAGACCTGGACAATCTTTATGACTGGACTGCGGATGTAATGAATGAAAACTGGAGCGCGTCAAAGTCAAGGAAAAAATTAAAGGCGTTGCCCAAAACCCTGGTGTGTGATGCCTTACTTGACCAAAATATTTTTGCGGGAGTTGGCAATATTATCAAGAATGAAGTACTCTTCCGGATCAAAGTCCATCCTAAAACAAAAGTGGGAAGCCTGCCGTCAAAAAAATTATCAGAGCTGATTAAAGAAGCAGTTCAATACAGTTTTGATTTCTTGGAATGGAAAAAACAATACGTTTTAAAGAAGCATTGGTTGGTGCACACAAAAAGAACTTGTCCACGTGATGGTTCAAAAATTATCAAAGAGTATTTAGGTAAAACACACCGCAGGACTTTTTTCTGCAACGCGTGCCAGGTATTATATGGAAGTAAGACCTCGCATTAACAACACAGTGTGCTACTCATACCTCAATGCTTCTATAGGATCGAGTCGGGAAGCTTTTTGTGCAGGATAATATCCAAAGAAGATTCCGGTTAAGGCACAAACGACAAATGATAAAATGATTGAAGATTCTGAGACCAATGTTGGCCATGATAAAAGAACGGTAATCAGTTTTGATGCAAGTAGGCCCAGCAACACACCCATAACTCCACCTGTGATACTAATCGCAATAGCCTCAATCAAAAACTGCATGAGGATATCAATGCCCCTGGCTCCTATTGACATTCGCAAGCCAATTTCTTTTGTTCGCTCGGTTACTGAAACGTACATGATATTCATGATGCCAATGCCACCGACCAATAATGAGATGCCGGCGATGGCTGCCAAAAGCACCGTCAGTAATTGACTGGTCGAACTGAATGTGCTGATCAGTTCGGCCTGGGTACGAACGGTAAAATCATCCGGCTCATTATTAGTCAGCTTATGCGATGTGCGAAGAATTTGACTAAGTTCCTGGGTAGCAGGTGCAGAACTCTCCGAATTAATGGCTGATGCATAAATAGTTTGTATGTAAGTGATTGCCAATATTCTTTTTTGTACGGTAGTATAGGGAGCCAGCAGAATGTCATCCTGGTCCTGGCCAAATGCATTCTCTCCTTTTTCAGCTAATACGCCAATGATCTTAAAAGGAATTCTATTGAAACGAATGGTTTTACCTAAGGGATCATCACCGGGATCAAAAATATTATCAACAACAGTTTGTCCGACCAGGCAAACCTTTGCAGCCGCATTCACGTCTGCTTCAGTAAAACCAGAACCTTCTTTCAGCGGCCAATTCCGAATAGTAAGAAAATCCGGACTCACACCCTGCATCGTAGTGGGCCAATTCATCGATGCGTTAATAGCTTGCCCGCGGCCCTGGACAGCGGGTGAAACCGCATTTACATATTGTGCCTGGTTTTGGATAGCTTTTATGTCGTCAAGGGTAAGCGTTTGTACATTACTTACATCTAGTCTCGCTCCACCACCCGGTGTTTGATTACTGTTAGGTCGGATGGTGATCATATTTGATCCCATGCTGGATAGCTGATCCTGTATACTTTTCTTTGAACCTTGTCCAATGGCCACCATCGCAATAACAGCGCCGACGCCAATGATAATTCCAAGCATAGTAAGAAACGCACGAAGTTTATTTCGTTGTAATGCCCGCAATGCGATCCGTATGAGGTTAAAAAGTTTCATTTATTTCTTTCCGTTTTGGTTTAATAATCGTCTGTTACTGGTATTGTAGCAAGCACTTCTTTTGCCGATCTGATATTTTCATTCTTGCTATCTTTTATTACTCTGCCATCTTTTAATGTAATTGTTCTGCTGCTGAAGGAAGCGATATCGGGTTCATGTGTTACAAATACGATCGTTCTCCCCTGGCTGTTCAATTCCTGGAATAATGCCATGATCTCATACGACGTTCTTGAATCAAGATTACCGGTTGCTTCATCAGCCAAAATCATTACCGGCTCATTTACTAAAGCCCGGGCGATAGCAACTCGCTGTTGTTGACCACCCGACAGCTGATTGGGCAAATGATCCAATCGGTCTGAAAGTCTTACGGCTTCCAATGCTTTCACCGCCATTTGATGCCGCTGTCCGGTAGAGATCGCGGAGTTATACAATAATGGTAGCTCTACATTTTCCATCGCTGACGTTCTTGCCAACAGGTTGTAAGCCTGGAACACAAACCCAATCTTTCGGTTTCTCAACTGAGCCAGCTCGTTGCGTGAGAGATTTTTTATTGCAACATTATCCAGAAGGTAAATTCCTTCTGTCGGTTTATCCAAACATCCCAGAATGTTCAGCATCGTTGTTTTGCCCGACCCGCTACTTCCCATTATAGTCACAAACTCTCCCTCGTCAACGGAAAATGAAACCCCCTTTAATGCACGCACAATCTCGGAGCCCATTTTAAACTCCCTCTTCAAATCATGTATCTCAACAATTTTGTTTGCCATACATCTTTCAATTTTCATTTCGCTACTAGGATGGCCTGTTACCACCACCTCCGCCCGACGGTCTATTGCCTCCGCTTTGGACTCCCCGACGTTGCGGCATAAATGGACTGCGAGGATTATTATTTTGATTTGACTTTACCTGGCCTTGTTGTACTCCATCCACCACTTCGTCTGTCGCTGACAAACCACTCAACACCTGTACCTGCGTTCCATCTTCAAGTCCCGTGCGAATAAAATGTCTCGTAAGTGTTTGCCCATCTGATAGCCATACCGACGTGGTTTTTATATTTTGCCAATCTTTTAGAATATCGGAACGACTCCCGTCTACGCTTTCGTTGATTACCGGTCCGCTCGCCGTTTGTTGTCCCTTTCTGTTTCGTCCACCCATGATCTTATATTTCACCATCACGGAGGAATCGGGCCGGAATTTGGTAGCCCGTGCTGAAATAAGAAGTGCATGATTCTCTTCCTTTGTATAGATGGTTATGTTCGCGGTCATACCCGGTTTCAGCTTCAGTTCATTATTCGAGGTGTTGATGATCGTGGTATAGGTTACCACATTCGCCGATACGCTCGGTTGCAAACGAATTTCTTCCACGCTACCGCTAAAGGTGTCATTGGGAAATGCATCGACGGTGAATGTTACGCGTTGTCCTTTTATCACATCCCCTATATCAGCTTCATCTACAGCAGCTCTCACTTGCATCTGCTTCAGATCCTTCGCAATGCTGTATAAAGTTGGAGTATTGAAACTGGCAGCCACAGTTTGACCTTCACTTACATTTCTTGAAAGTACAGTGCCGTTGATAGGAGAGTAAATGTTGGCCAGGGACAAGTTTTTTTGCGCTGCTTTCAATTGCGACTTCACCGATACAGAATTTGCCTCAGCAACGCGGAGTGAATTTTGCGCAGTTTCGTAATCAGCTTTGCTAATAGCTCCGGCCTTGTAAAGCTGTGATTGACGATTGAAATTACTTCGTTGATAGACCACCTGGCTCTCCGCCTGGTCCAGGTTGGCTATGATTTCTTGTGCCTGCGCGTTCAGAATAGTTTTATCTAACTCCGCGAGAAGCTGTCCTTTTTTTACCTGAGAATTAAAATCGGCGTATACGCGGCTGATGACTCCGGAAACCTGGGTACCCACTGCAACGGTATCGACCGGTTGCACAGTACCTGTCGCTGTCACTGTGTTAGCAATATATCCATAATGCGGTTTCTCTGTTTCCAAAACTATTTCAGGAGATCTGTGCCTGATGCCCCAGACCACAAGAATTGCTATCACCCCCAGCACAATTGAAATCCATAATATCCTTTTTCGTCGTGTCATACTCATTTGTTTTGTCTATAACGTTATTGGTTGCCCCATATAGAATTCATAAATTTTAGTGTTGAGAACAGTGTTGTATTTCGCCTGTATGAAATTTTGAAGCGATTGGATATATAAATTTCTCTGCACCAAAAGGTCCACCATGTTCATGCCTCCCAACTTCAATTGCTCCTGTGAAATATCATATGCTTCACGATTTGCCATGAATTCTATGCTTGCACTTTTGAATTGCGCTTGCGCATTTACGACTGATATATAAGCCTGTTCTATTTCTTGATTTAAGTTCGTCTTCGTTTGTTCAAGAGTCAGTCTTGCCTGCTCAATCAATATCTTTGATCGCTCAACATTTGTTTTATTGATGCGGTTGTCAAAAATTGGAATGGATAACGTTGCACCGAGACGTTCATAAAGATTGCTATTTACCTGGTTCAGATATTTTACATCCTGGTTATCTGAATAGCCTGTTGAAATGGAACCTCCGAGGCCGATAGTCGGTTTGTAACCCGATCTCGCCTTTTTCAATTCTGTTTCCGCAACACTTATTTGGGTTTGCTTGTACTTGATCTCCGGTCTGCTTTGGTAGGCAATACGCTGCGCTTCCAATAGGGATGGCACGGCCTGATTTGCAATTAGTGTATCCGGCACCACCGGTTGAAAAACAGTAGTGGTCGACAATTGCAAAATTTGTTTCAGGGTCAGCACATTTTGCCGGTATTGGTTTTGTGCTGAGACGAGGTTGTACTGATCGCTGGCAGATTGCGCTTCAAGTTGCAATAAATCTTTTTTGGAAATACTCCCGGCATTGTACCTGATTTTTCCTTGCTCGTATTGAGATTGCGATGTTGTGGCGAGCTGCTCTATGTAACTAATATTTTCTTTCGACAATAAAATATTCAGATAAGCCTGCGTGATTTGGAGGGTAATATCATTTTGAGCCACGGCAACACTCAGGTTAGCCGCCTGAAGTTGCAGCTCTTTTGATTTTACATCATTGTTCAGATAGCCACCACGATAAATGGTCCAGGCCGAATTAACCGAATAATTTCCAGCTGAGTTCGACTGGGTTTGAAAACCGCCCACAACCGGATTTGTATTGCCGCTGTGAGTGAGTGACTGCGTAGCCGCACCAGACAGATTTGGATACCGCGCTGCCCTGGCAAGCAATAGATCCTGTTGATTCAATCGCTCATCGAGCCTGCTTATATTTACTTGTATATTATTTTGTTCGGCATACCCAATGGCTGTGGCGAGATCCCACTGCACAACCGAATCGAGGTCCACATGATCCTGTGCCCGCAAACAGATAAAGAAATCTGCGACGATAAAAGCTGCTAATAAAAAAACCTTCTTCCTCATAGTTAAAGTTTTTCTTAGTTGCCAGGGAGAAGGTGACTTTATATCTGACGTCTATTCATCTCCAAACATGTGCTTTGCTGAACAACATGTTTATGAGCGGCAATTGTGAATGACAAAACACATCCCACGCAGAACATTAAGAATATAAATATTTATGAGAGTTAAAAAATTGTTATCGGCATGGCACGGTTTTTTCGATAAAATAATTACAAAAGATCTCTTCGGGAATGGGGTGCTTCACAACTGAAAGGCTGAGAAAATACCCACAATACCTGATCTGGGTAATGCCAGCGCAGGGAAGCTCGAAAAGATTTACGAGAGCTTCTTTTAATTAAGAAGCTCTCTTTTTATTTGTGGTTGCTGACTTACTAAATTCAACAAAAGAGTTTTACAATGAAGGGGGAGCTACCCATTTATACTGATTTAAATAACAGAGCTAATCAAAATTGAAAAAAGGTTCTGCAGTTGAATAGAAATCTAAAGCCCAGTTTACAGTAGCACAAAAGCTGAACAGAGCTGTCCGGCAATTGGCTGTACATAATTGCCGGTGCCCTTTTCTTTCGCCATTTCTTTTGGGCAAGCAAAAGAAATGGCATAAAATCGATGTATCTGGAAGTATTTTTTGTGCGTAAGGGAGCTGGGCTATATTAAACTAATGTTAACGTTCAGTTTTGGGTTTCCTCAGTAGACATTTCTTTTTTTTTAAAAAAAAAAGCCCCACTGTAGAAACAGAGGGCCTCTAACGATTGCTTGCCATATGAAAAAAAGTTCTGTGTTATCTTTGTCGGCAGTTCAACTTTTATAATTCACAGCTCCTGCTCATCAACGATTGCCTGCCATAAACATTCTTAAACAAATTTAAACTGAGATGGGATAGCTTTTGAGCCAAGTTGAGAATGATTTCATGATGTCAAATGTGTTAAGATTAAGCCAAAACCATTGATTCTATTGAGTTTCAGAAAAACTATTTGATTATGGCCAACAGGTTTACCGACTCCTTATTCCAGCTTATCCATTCACTCCAGAAATCGGAAAAGAGGAATTTTAAATTATATATTAGAAGAAGTTCAGCTAAAGAGGATCTCAAAATCATCCAGCTTTTCGATGCCATCGATAAATTAAATGAATACGAAGAGAGAACGCTGCTGAAAAAACTTCCGGACATTACAAAAACCCAGCTCGCCAATTTAAGGACGCATTTGTACAAAGAAGTGCTTGCAAGTTTGAGGTTAATCAAGACGACGGACAGCATCGATATGCAATTACACGAACAGCTCGATTATGCCCGTATATTGTATAATCGTGGCTTATACCTTCAAAGCCTTAAAATACTCGACAAAGTAAAAGAACTCTCACAAACCTATTTCCAGGACAGTCTTCTTGGGCAAGCCATCTCATTGGAAAAGAAAATTGAAACACTTCACATCACACGGAGTATGAAGGACCGGCCTGAGCGGTTAACAGAGGAAGCTCTTGAAGTAAATGAACGCCGAAAAAATATTACCTACCTATCTAATCTCGCATTACAGATGTATAGCTGGTACGTAAAATTCGGGCACGCAAGAAATGAAGAAGAAGAAAAAAAGGTAAAAAAATATTTTATACAGAATTTGCCTTCCAATGCAAGAACCCTGACCGGTTTTTACGAACGACTGTACCTGTACCAGAGCTCCTGCTGGTATGCCTTTATCTGCCAGGATTTTTTGAAGTATTATCGCTATGCCCAAAAATGGATTGATCTGTTTGATGAGCATCCGGTGATGATTACCGTTGAAACCGGTCACTACATAAAAGGTATGCACAATGTTCTCAATGCACATTTTGATCTGCGTAACTACAAAGGATTCGCAGAGGCTTTACGCCACTTTGAAGAATTTGCCGCTACACCCGTGGCCAACTATCATGAAAATTTTAAGGTGCAAACTTTTATTTACTTGTATACCGCAAAGATCAACCAGCATTTTATGCACGGTACTTTTAAAGAAGGATTGACATTGCTGCCCTACATTAAAGATAAGCTACGTGAATACGAGCTTTATTTTGACAATCACCGGGTACTGGTGTTCAACTATAAAATCGCCACTCTTTATTTTGGCAGCGGTGACTATGCAACATCCATTGACTACCTGCAAAAAATTATAAATGACAATGTAGACCTGCGCTACGATATCCAATGCTATGCAAGGCTGCTGCACCTGCTTGCACATTATGAGATGGGAAATTTTGATATCATGGATTCACTGATAAAATCAGTTTATCGTTTTATGAAGAAAATGGAAACCATTACCACAATCGAAGAAGAGATTTTTAAATTCCTGAGAACATCGTTCAATCTGTCACGAAGAGAATTGAAACCGGAACTTGAAAAATTGTTGAATAAGATAAAACAGTTTGAAAAGAGCCGGTTTGAAACGAGGTCATTGGCCTACCTGGATATTATTTCCTGGCTTGAAAGCAAAGTGAATGAAAAGCCAATGAGTGAAATCATCCACAAAAAGTACTTGGCGAGTAAACGGAGTCTCACTCACGACAGGATGTAAATTATACAGGTTGTTGTTTCTGCACCTTTTTTAATTGTTCTTCATTGGTAAGATCAAGGCGGAGCGGAGTTATTGAGACATAGTCGTTTTCAACCGCCCAGCGGTCGGTGCCCGGTTCGGCTGGCTCAAGGGGTGTTACGATGAACCAGTAGTGCTTTCTCCCCATAGGGTCAATACCAGGCACGACTTTCCCATCATAAAATCTTACCGACTGCCTCGTCCATTGAATGTCCTTCGGATGCGGTGGAAGGTTCACATTGAACAGGCAAAGTCCTTCAGTCGCTAACAACAGTTCAAGCGTTCTTTCCACATAGGGCTCCAAAACTTTAAAGTCAGGCTCCGTTTTTCCCACCGGTGTGCTAAAGGCGATTCCTTTCATGCCGAGGAGCACTGCTTGCTTCGCTGCTGCCAGGGTACCGGAATGCCACATTGAATTTCCCAGATTTAATCCCAGGTTTATACCAGAAAGAACCACATCCGTTATATTATTGATATGGGCGCCCAAAGCCACACAATCGGCCGGTGTGCCATTCACACGAAAAGCCTCGATCCCTTCAAAATTGATTGGAGATTTTCTATAAGAGAGCGGCCGTGAATGGGTGACAGCATGACCCATGGATGATTGCTCAACGTCAGGAGCCACTACCTGCACGTCTCCAAATTTGGCGGCTACCTTTGCCAGGGCTGCAATACCCGGACTATAAATTCCGTCGTCGTTCGTTACCAGGATCTTCATAACATTTTATAATACATTTTCATGCCATTTCAAAAAATGGTACAGTTTTTCGCAACTTTTTGTTAACTCTGATCCCCAATGAAGTTTGTCAATCTTTTACACAACCCCGACGCCGGCAATGAAGATCATGCCAAAGAAGAATTGGTTTCTCTTTTGGAAGAAAATGGCTTTGAATGCCGTTACTCTTCCATGAATAAGAAAAACTGGAAAAAATTGGACGAAGGAGTGGATTTTATCATTTCAGCGGGTGGCGACGGCACGATCCGGAAAATAACTAAACACTTATTAGAAAGAAAATTGTCGGAAAAAACCTGGCCTATTGCGCTTCTGCCACTGGGGACAGCCAATAATATTGCCCAAACCTTGGAAATAAATGGAACGACGGAAGAAATCATTCAATCCTGGCACAAAGCTGAGGTAAAAAAATTCGACGTGGGAAGAATTCATAATTTACCAGATGCAAAATTCTTTCTTGAAAGCTTTGGATACGGTCTGTTTCCTTACCTGATGAGGAAAATGAGAAAAGTGGATAAAAAAGACATCGCGACTCCCGAGAAGGAATTACAAACGGCTTTGGAGATCTTGCACGAGATTATTTTTTCCTATGAACCCCGGCATTGTGAATTAAAAGTTGATGGTGTCGATCATTCGGGAAAATTTTTACTCGCTGAAATAATGAATACCCGCCTGATAGGCCCGAATTTATTTCTTTCGCCACATGGCGATCCCGGAGACGGACAATTTGAAATAATACTTATCCCAGAAAGGGACAAAGAAAAGCTCGCTTCTTACGTCTCAAAAAAGATAAACGGGTTGCAGGAACCTTATACCTTTTATCAATTGAAAGCAAGAGACATTAAGATCAGTTGGGACGGTACCCATGTACACGTAGATGATGAAATCGTGAAACTTGAAAAAGACGAAAAAATTAGTATAGAGTTAAGGGAAGGTTTATTAGAATTTTTAGTTCCTGAAAACCACAATTAGACTTTTTTGCGGTTGCGGGCAATATTTTTTCCTATTCGTCGTAATAAGATGAGTATCCTGTTAAAACCGTTTCTTATGTTATTGCTAACTAGGTTTTTGCCGTTTGTCTGGTGCCTGTCATTTCTTTATGATGCGAAGCCAGGCGCTTCATCCCCACTAGCCCCTTTTTCCAAAGAATGGAATGATTCAAGATATCTTAAGTGCAATACGGCCGCTAGCGCCAGTTACATGAATGCAAAGGAGAAAGAAGTTATTTACATTTTGAATCTCTTGAGATCCAATCCAAAATTGTTTGCCAATACGGTTGTGCAGAAATATCCTGATCGCTCTGCACAGAACTATCTGCGAAAGACCCGGGAGTATAAATCATTGTTGAAAACGTTGCAAAATATGGAACCCCTTCCCCTGCTTTATCCGGACCAGGCGGGTTACACAAGCGCACAATGTCATGCGAATTGGTCGGGCAAAAGAGGTTACGTGGGACACGACCGCAACCAAAGCTGTAAATCAAAAAAATTTTTTGATGGAGAATGTTGTGATTATGGACACAATGAGGCGCTGGAAGTTGTAGTGTCTTTGCTCATCGATGAACGTGTGCCATCGCTCATGCATCGTAAAATTTGTTTAGGCTTATACAACAAAATTGGTGTGTCTATTCAACCACACAAGACATATCGATACAATGCCGTGCTGGATTTTTTATACTAGGATCGTCACGTCAGAGGTTGGTTGCACCGGATTACCCCTTCTTTTTACCATTCACAAGAGGCGAGTTATCCTTCCATCGCCACAAATACATGCAAGCATAGGTTCGATAAGGACTCCATTGTTTTGATATTTTGGAAATCTTATCCAACATAATTTTTTTCTTTCGGTGCTTTAAATCGTATAACCGCACGATGGCTTGTTGCAACCCCAGGTCATCTAGTGCAAAAATATCTTCACGGCAAAGTGCAAACATCAGCAACATTTCCGTTGTCCAACGTCCAACGCCTTTTATCTGGGTCAGGTATTCAATCACCTCCTCATTGTTCATCCTGGAAAGTATTTTATGATCCATCCCTTTTTCGATTTGAAAGCGTGCCACATTCTGCACGTAATTTACCTTGGCATTGCTCAAGCCAATACCCCTTAATTTTTCAAAGGGCGTATTTACAATTTGATCGGGGCTTGGTTCGCCGCCATACAGGTCAAGAAATCGTTTCCTGATGACGCTTGCCACTTTGGTGGATAGTTGCTGACTCATGATGGAGTAGCAGAGATATAAGTATAGATTCTTTTGTTTCTTGAGTGTAAATGTTCCGTGCTGCTCAATAAGCTTTTTCAACTTTTCATCCTTGCTGAGGTGTGCGACGTACTGCATAACAGAACCAGGATTTAACGATTAAATGATTACCAGGAAATAAATATAGAATTTTGTCCAATGGAGAGAAAGTTAATTGTGACAAGAGACGGTTCTCACTCCATAGAAGTCCCAGATCGGGACGTTACTTATCATTCCGTTCATGGAGCTATCCAGGAGTCGCGGCATGTTTTCATTGAGGCCGGGCTTAACCCGTCTGGCCGCTGGGAGCGGCCTGACGGGTTAAGGATCTTCGAAATGGGATTCGGTACAGGACTAAACGCTCTGCTTACACTGATCGAGTCGGAAAAGCAAAAGCAAAATATTTATTACGAAACTATCGAACTATATCCTTTAAAGCCCGACGAGGTAAAGTTGTTGAACTACTGCAGTATCCTCGGGCGAGACGATTTGCAAGAAACTTTTGAACGGTTTCATCATTGTGAATGGGAAAAAGAAATATCACTCCCGTCAAATTTCGTTTTTAAAAAAACAAAAACTAATTTATTAACGTTTCAATCTTCTGAAAGTTTTGAACTTATTTTCTTTGACGCTTTTGCCCCAAACGCTCAGCCAGAATTATGGACCGAAGAAATTTTTAAAAAAATGTTCTCTGCCCTCAAAGAGAAGGGAGCTCTTATTACTTACTCCAGCAAAGGAACGGTGCGAAGAGCTATGCAATCGGCAGGCTTTGTAGTTGAGAAAATTCCCGGCCCCCCAGGGAAAAGAGAAATAACAAGAGCCTTAAAGGCCAAATGAGTCAGTGGTCATAAAGTGATATGGAGGCACAGAAAAATTTTACTCATTGACTTGGGCCCTTATCCTCCTCCCGATAGCTATCGGGATCCTTCTCCGGACGGAGAAGGAGCGGTGCCTTAGAATAGGCAAACTTTTAATTCTTCCTCATTAGCAAAGGGATCTAGATCAGTTATGGTAAAGCATGAGTCACTGACTAAAACGCCTTCACTCCGGGCTGCATAATTTTAAATCCCGTTTTTGCTTTATCATCTGCGACCATTTTTCTTACGTCCTCCAATAATTTTTTTGCATCGTAGACAATTCCATCCTTGATTGTGAATTTTACTCCGCCCTTTCTGACCACTTCATTTTTTTCATTCAGTACAATGGCTCCTGTTCCATATAGTAATTGAAGATTCTCCAATGGGTTCGTGTCAATGATCACAAAATCAGCCAGCTTGCCGACCTCTACGCTACCCAACTCCTTGGCCATTCCCAGTGCCTGTGCCCCATACAACGTGGCACTACGAAAAACCTCCAGCGGGTGAAACCCCGCTTCCCGTAGCAATTCCAGTTCTCTCACGTAGGAAAATCCATAGAGTTCGTAGATATATCCGGCATCAGTACCTACGGTTACCCTGCCTCCCCTATTCTTGTATTCATTCACAAATGTCATCCACAACCTGTAATTTTCTTTCCAGGCAATTTCTTGTTCTGTCCCCCAACTATGCCAGTATGAACCATGGGATAGACGGCTTGGTTCATAAAATTTCCATAGTGACGGCAGGGTGTATTGCTGGTGCCACTCGGCTGTCCTTGCTCTCATCAGATCACGGTTGGCTTCATAAATATTAAATGTTGGATCAATGGTGAAATCAAGAGATAAAAGTTCATTCATCACCTTATTCCAATGCTCACTATAGGGTGGCGCGGCTTGCTTCCACAGTCGACCCGCTTCTTCAAAACGGTGCTGTTCATTGGCATAATTGTAGTCCATTGGATAGTTTTGAACGGTCTTATCTTCAAATAACGCTTCAGGTAAGCCATACCAGTGCTCCATAGATGTGAGGCCCGCTCTTGCGCTGTTCAAAACATTCCACCGGGCTACCGCAAGCTGTGCATGATGACAGGCAGAACGAAGACCGAGTTTTTTATTTTCTTCCAAAGCCACCTTCATTACCTCTGGTGAAGCGCCAAAAAATTTTATTCCATCGGCCCCTTTTTTCGCGTTCTCCCTTACCCATGCAACCGCTTGCTCGGGAGTTGAGATCTGTTCTTTACTGCCCTGTCCAAAAGCGGTATAGGCAAAAATGCGGGGAGCTGTAATTTTATTTTCAGCACTCAATTTTTTCTCTTGTAATGTCCAGTCTAAACCGTTTCCCGACATTGGCTCGCGGATGGTAGTAATCCCATGTGCCATCCATAATTTAAAAACGTACTCTGCTGGTGTGCCCTGTTCAACGCCACCGATATGCCCATGCATGTCTATAAAGCCCGGAAACAGGAACATGCCTTCACAATCAAGCTCCTTACCTCCGGTCATTAGTTTTGGACGTTTTGACGAATCTATGGCTGCGCCAGGAGCTCCGACAATCTTTATTTGCCGGATTCGATTGTTTTCTACAACAATATCAACAGGACCCACGGGTGGCGCGCCTGTTCCGTCAACGAGAATAACACCGCGAATGATGAGTTGATTCCAGGGTCCTTCACCTTCTTTGCGCTCAGGCGCCTTCTGAATTTGAGAAAAAACAACGAAAGGAAAAACAAACCCGATCAGGGAAGGGAAAAATTTCATAATGCAGTATTGGTTAAATGCAATAAAACGTGAATTTACTCAATGCTCCAGCTAATGCTTCCATCCTTCTCATCCTTCAATGAGATACCTATATGCTGAAGCTGGTTGCGAATCGTATCGCTGGTAGCGAAGTCTTTTCTGCTTCTTGCCTCCTTACGAATGTCGATAACCAATTGCATCACGCCCCGCAGTTTTTCATTATCAGCAGCAGTAATACTTTTTAGCCCGAAAATGTCCTCAATAAAAAACTTCATCTGTTTTTGCAACAGCTCAAATGTCTCTTTGGATAATGCAGAAACCGCAATCGTTTTATCTTTCATCGAATTAATGACGGGAACCAGCTCAAAAATATTTGCCAGCACTTTTGCCGTATTGAAATCATCGTTCATGAATTCGTCAAACTCTGCGATCAATGACGAAACTTTTTTTTCGAGTTCGGTATCGGTTTCGTTTTCCCCGCTGCTTGTTTCCTGTAACCGGTAACCGGTAACTGGCAACTCTTTCAGCCACTCATGAGCCTCCCACAAACGTTTTAACCCCTTCTCAGCCCCCTGCAATGCCTCATTGCTAAAATCAAGCGTGCTGCGATAATGTGTTTGCAAAATAAAAAAGCGAATAGCCATCGGGTGATAAGCTTTCTCAAGCAAGGGATGATCACCACTAAACAATTCGGTGAGCTTGATTACATTGTTGTAACTCTTGCCCATTTTTCTTCCGTTAATGGTGATCATATTATTATGAATCCAGTAACGGACCGGGGCCACATGATTGCAAATGGTGCTCTGTGCAATTTCGCTTTCGTGGTGGGGGAACAAAAGATCCATCCCGCCTCCGTGAATGTCAAATTGTTCGCCTAAATATTTAGTGCTCATGGCAGAACATTCGATATGCCAGCCCGGAAAGCCGATGCCCCATGGGCTTTTCCAGCGCATAATGTGTTCGGGTGCTGCATTTTTCCACAAGGCAAAATCGGCCTTATTTCTTTTCTCTTCCTGTCCTTCAAGGTCTCTCGTTGTTTCCAGTAGTTCCTCAATCACTCTTCCGCTCAGTCTGCCATAATCATGATCGGCAGCATATTTCATTACGTCAAAATAAACCGAACCGTTCGCCACGTAACCATAGCCATCTGCAATGATTTTTTCAATCATGTTTATCTGTTCGACAATGTGACCGGTGGCAGTAGGCTCAATTGAAGGTGGCAAACAATTGAACTGCTCCATGGCCCAGTGAAAAAGGATAGTGTATTTCTGCACCAGTTCCATGGGTTCCAACTTTTCCAATACCGCTTTCTTTGAAATCTTATCTTCAGCCTCTCTGCCTTCCTCCTCAAAATGGCCTGCATCAGTGATGTTGCGAACATAACGGACCTTATACCCTAAACGCATGAGATAACGATAAATCACGTCGAAGGTGACATAGGGCCGTGCGTGACCTAAATGGCTTTCGCCACTGACGGTAGGTCCACACACATACATGCCCACGCGACCGGGAGTGATGGAATTAAAAACTTCTTTTTGCCTTGTCAGTGAATTATAAACTCTTAGCTCGCTCATGCTGGTTACTGGTTATTTGTTGCTGACTTACCGGGCTGTTTTGCGCAATGATTTATCCTGTGTCAATTGTGAATGGGCAATTGTGAACGAATGTTCTGAATGGATGACCATCTCTGATTGCAGCTCACCATTGACGCAATTGACAATTCACCATTGCCCGACAGTCAAAAATAATAAAACTTACCGTTGACGGGGGGGAAGTTTTAAATCGGTCACCAGCATGTAGTGGTCGGAATAAATTTTCTCTACCCGGTTAAACTGCACGATAGAAAAGTCTTTTGAAGCCAGGATGTAATCAATGCGCAATGTCGGCGATAATGACGAAAAGGTGCGGCCAATCCCGGCTCCTTTTTCCAAAAACGCGTCCAGCATATTCCCACGGATGGCAAAATAAGTGTACGACGTGGGCACATCGTTGAAATCCCCACAAAAAATCAGGGGATGCGGACTTTGTTTTAGGTGTTGTCTTATGATGCCTACCTGCAAGCTCCGATTGGTAATACTCTTTTTTATTTTTGAAAAGATGGTTTTTGAATTGGATACAATGCTGTCCTCATAATTTCTAATGTCGTTAATTCTCTCGTAATCTCTTTTTTTGAATTGTACGGATTGCAGGTGACTTGTAAATATTCTTATGGTATCGTCATTGAATTTTATATCTGCCTGCAGTAGCGCTTCAGGCAGGCTGGGCCTTGGATAGATTACAATGCTAGTGTCAAACATCGGCAGTTTTGAAAAAATGATCGAGCTATAATAAAGCTTTGATCCGTCTTCATCAAAAGAAAAATAGTAGTATGGATAATTTAATTGTTTTTGAATATAGCTGATGTTGTCATAGTAGTCCTGTTTGGCAGCTGTGTGAAATTCTTGCAGGCAGAGAATATCTGCATTTTGTTGCTTTAGTAAACTCATCATTTTAAGCCGAACCTGGCTGCCCGCGTTATTGTTCCTTTTTATTTCGATGAACCGGGCAACATTCCATGTAACAACTCTCAGTACACCCGCTTCTTTCTCGTAATTGAATTTTCGCTGCACGTGAAATGCAAAAAAAACGCCAACGTTTTTCCAGCCAATTAATAATACTCCCGAAAGCACGAGGGCATAAATGCGCTTGAAAAGTGCCCAGAAAAAAATCGAAAGGATCAGTAAAAAGAACAAAAAAGGAAAGATGAGACCCAACCACGAAATAAACCACCATGTAGAAGGATTAAGGTAAGGAGCCGCGCAAGCCAACAGATAAAGGGTGGCAAGAAGAATATTCATAGCAATAAGCAGCCTCCTGGTAAAGGTTCGAAACTTGCTGGCCATTGTTGCAATTTACAAATTTAACCATGTCCGGCGGAGTCATTGAGTGATCGAACCAGGGGTCCTTACCCCAGGCATTCAACCCTACTGGATAAGACTTCCTGACTTGTCTTTTGTAATTGCCTCCTGCATCCTTAAGTTTGCACCACATTTTAACACAATGACCGTCATTGAGCATATTAACCAGGCAAAGGAGACACTCATATCATTCGAAATTCTGCCACCGTTGAAGGGCAAAGGTATAAGCGCCA
>JGI24806J26614_1000103_pt1 | contig 17590 bp, 18 predicted proteins | sample Kansoi200umMDA_FD_26614 | JGI IMG/M metagenome (IMG submission 26614)
GGTCAAAAATTGCTTTCGCAAAATCGTACCAGGAAGTAACCCCTTCATTGCTGTAATGATAAGTTCCATATGTTTTATGGTCCGACGTTATGATATCCAATATGACTGAGGCCAGATCTATTCCGTAGGTTGGTGTTCCGATCTGATCTGTAATCACGCTCAATTTTTCCCTTTCGGAGCCAAGCTTCAACATTGTTTTCACGAAGTTAGCAGCAAACTCCGAGTACAACCAACTTGTACGCAGGATATAATGCTCCTTTAACAGGCTCATGATCTCCAGTTCTCCGGCTAACTTGGTTTTACCATATACATTGATCGGTTCAGCCGGATCTTCTTCTTTTAACAGCTTCGGAATGTTGCCTTCAAAAACAAAATCCGTTGAAATATGAATGAGCGTTGCCTTAAATTGGATATCATAACGTCGGACCATAAAACATATGGAACTTATCATTACAGCAATGAAGGGGTTACTTCCTGGTACGATTTTGCGAAAGCAATTTTTGACCTCAGTGAAACCACGGTGAAACTTTATCCGATTCCAGGATCCGCTTATCCAACCAAAGCAATCCGACCCGCCTTTTCGGTAATGGACAAAACAAAAATTAAACAAACATTTGGCATCGCAATTCCCTACTGGAGAGATAGCCTGATCAGGTGTATTAACGCTATAAAAAAGAAACAATAAATGAAAGGAATTATACTTGCAGGAGGTAGCGGAACCCGTTTACATCCTTTGACTCTGGTGATGAGCAAACAAATGATGCCGGTCTATGATAAACCAATGATCTATTATCCATTATCGACGCTAATGCTTGCTGGGATCAATGAGATTCTGATCATTTCTACGCCTCATGACCTGCCGAATTTTGAAAAGCTACTTGGGGATGGAAGCAAACTTGGCTGTAAATTCTCTTACGCAGTGCAGGCAGAGCCAAATGGTCTTGCTCAGGCATTTGTGATCGGTGCGGATTTTATCGGAACGGATAAAGTGGCATTGGTCCTTGGCGATAATATTTTTTATGGGGATGGGATGGCCAAACTCCTTCAGGGAAGTTCAGACCCTGAGGGGGGCGTGGTCTTTGCTTATCCGGTATCTGATCCGGAACGTTATGGTGTTGTTGAATTTGATGAAAATAAAAATGCCATCTCTATCGAAGAGAAACCTGTTGTTCCGAAGTCAGACTATGCGGTACCAGGCCTGTATTTTTACGACAACAGTGTCGTGGAAATTGCAAGAAATATTCAGCCTTCTCCAAGAGGTGAGTACGAAATTACAGACGTCAATAAAGTATACCTGGAACAAGGGAAACTTAAAGTCGGCGTATTGAGCAGGGGGACAGCCTGGCTGGATACCGGAACTTTTGCGTCATTGATGCAGGCTGGTCAGTTTGTGCAGGTAATTGAAGAGCGTCAGGGACTGAAAATAGGCTGCATCGAAGAAGTTGCCTACCGAATGAACTTTATAAATGATGAACAACTTACCGCAATTGCTGCGCCTTTAGTAAAAAGTGGTTATGGAGCTTATCTTTTGAAAATGATTAAACAAACCGAGCCTGTGGCAATGAGTTAATTCGGATAGGTCTTTATTTTCTTAATTATTTAAAATATTTCAACTAAAAATCGGGTATAAATTTTTTATATTTTGCTTTCTTCCAGTTTTTTGGACAAAAATGAGGAATTATACCCGATTTTGTAGCTAAAAACAACAGTGTCATTGAAATAAAGTTTCTTGCAATGTGTTGAATTTGTCTTTATCTGCTCTCCATCTACCAAATTTGACTGATTAAATCAAAAAAATACCTTCTTAATTGCTCAAAATCGATTTACCAATATTTTTTATAATAAAATCCCCACTTATAGGGATGTCTTATTCCTTTAATTGGATTAGTTTTTGTTGTTAATTGATCTTGATAAGTTGGATCTAAAACTTCATTTTTTTTGAAAATAATGGATTTTTAGCTTTAATTACTTAAAGATTAATTTTTACTCCTAATTTGTTTAATTTCCGATGCTGAACTATTATTTGTACATAATGCAATTCACATTACTCCTTTCAGGAGGGATGATGTTCAATTTAATTTCTTTTTTTTCTTATCGTTTTATTAATCTTTTAGAAGAAAATATTACTGTCGGTCTTTTTAGACTATAAGGCAGTACTTTGCCGTTTGAGTTGTGAACGATCAGATCGGAAATGTTATCAGTGCGCACTAAATATGAATCTAATCAATTTATAATTTTTTTAATCTAACCCCTATTTCACCATGTCAAAATCATTTCTTACTCCTGTTATCCCGCGAGTCGCCGGCGTAACAAACCATTACGATGGTCAACAGCTCTTTAATGCCAATTTGTTAATGAATAATTGTATTTGGTAAGCTTCTGAGGTAGAACGCGTCTTCTAATCCTCCAAAACTTGCTTTATATTTTTTTAGAAAAAGATGAAGAAAAACTAAAAACGTTCTCAAAACTCGTCATGAATACCCTGATGAACCGTTTTTTATTTTTTAATCTGTTTAATTAACCTTATGGAATTTATGGAATTTAATAATAACGTCATGAATGCTCCCTGGGACAGGTGCAGCGACTTCTATACACGTTCAAATATGGCTTTACCTAAAGTAATTTTAGACCAGTTTTTGCCCTCATTTCTTAGTCCTGGACAGTTTTACTACTACTTAGTTGATTTCTACGGCCAGCAGCTCAGGTATATAGATCCAAGTATTGCAGATATTTTAGGTCTTGATCCTGAATCGGCAACTGTAGACAGCATCCTCAGTTGTATCCATCCGGAAGATATCAATTATGTAACCCAGACAGAATCCGCAAGTCTTAGATTTATGTTAAATCAGGTTGGGAAAGATAGTCTCAAAAGCTATTACAAAACCACCTATTGTTTTAGATTCAAAGTTGTTGGCGGTAATTACGAATTATTCCATAACGAGTCTGTTTTCCTTTCTGACGAGGAAACCGGGCGGATCTCACAGGTACTTCATATTCATACGAATATCAATCACCTAACTGCATCTAATGATTATACTCCATCGTTGATGGGCTTGAAGGACAGTGTTTGGCCGCCGGTGAACCTCAATAAAGAACCGGAAAGTAATGCACTGAATCTGCATTTCAGCAAGCGGGAAATGGAGATCATCAATTTGATCGCTCTCGGATATAAAAGCGAAGAAATTGCAGAATCACTATTTATTTCACTGCATACCGTACAATCACATCGTAAAAATATCATTCGTAAGTCTGGCGTTAAAACCAGCTCAGAACTGATCAGTTTATGTGTGAAAGAAGGACTGATATAGTCTGTTTTTTGCAGCTCAGGGAAAATCAGAAAGGCGGACCGTTGGTTCGCCTTTCTTGTTTAGCAGACTGCTTCACCTGTAACGGAAAATAGCCTTTATTTCCTCTTTTTTAGTAAAAATCAGGGATAGGGCATAAACTGGTATTCTGACGCTGATGCCAGTAAGGATAAATTGTTGGAACGTCGCTGGCGGTATCCAGTTTCTTGATTTGTGCTTTTGTCAGGTTCCAGCCATCTACAGCAGCCAGATTTTCCTTCAGCTGTTCCTCATTTCTGGCGCCTATAATAATGCTCGAAACAGTAGGGCGCTGCAGTAACCAGTTTAAAGAAATCTGTGCTACCGTTTTTCCCGTTTCTTCAGCCACTTCGTCAAGCGCATCCATAATGTTATAAAAAACTTCTTCATTAAAAACGGCCTCAGGAACAGGACTTCCTCCCTGAGCAATACGTGTATCTGCAGGAATAGGTTTATTGCGCCCATATTTGCCTCCTAAACGACCGGCGGCAAGCGGACTCCAGACCATACTGCCCACCCCCTGATCCAGACCTAAAGACATCAATTCCCATTCATATTCCCTATTGATCAGGGAATAATATACCTGATGGGCGATGTATTTGTTCCAGCCGTATTTCTCTGATATACCTAAAGATTTCATCAGGTGCCATCCGGAAAAATTAGAGCAGGCAATATACCGTACTTTTCCACTTTGGATCATGTCATCCAAGGTTCTTAGAGTTTCTTCAACCGGGGTATTTCCGTCAAAACCATGCATGTGATAGATGTCAATATAGTCGGTGTTCAATCGCTTAAGACTGCCCTCTAACTGCCTTAGAAGGTGAAAACGGGAAGAGCCCTGATTGTTGGGGCCATGCCCGAAAGTAAAGGTGGCCTTGGTAGAAATTAATGCTTTATCTCTGATTCCCTGAAGTGCTTTTCCGAGAATCTCCTCTGATAAACCACCGGAGTAAACATCCGCCGTATCGAAAAGATTGACCCCGGCGTCCATACACAGGTTAACCATACGTGTTGCCTCTTCAACCTGGGTACTTCCCCAGGCTTTGAAAAAATCGCCTTCGCCGCCAAAAGTAGCCGTTCCAAAGGTGAGTACCGGAACAAAGAGTCCGGATGCTCCTAATTGTCTATATTCCATATGCTTTTATAAGTTTTTTAGTTATTTTATTGCAAGAGTTCTGCGTAAAAGGCTTTCATTTCAGGGGGCGATTTTTTGATCAGTGCAGGGTATTTATTGTCGGGCCCCCAGATGCTATAGATGATATAGGTCCAAAGGTAAGCCGGCATTTCTCTGGCATCTTCTTCCGACCAGTCTTCTTTGCTGCTTTTGCTGATGAAGTCAGGGAAGTTGCGCTTGCAATCCAGCAACAGTTGTAAGTTCTGAACGTTATGGAATGCCTCTGCAAACAGTTTAAAAGGTTTATGCTCCTGCATGGAGAGGATACAGCTGATAAAAACAGGCAAGGAAGCCTTGGTAATGCCAAACTTTTCCACAAAAGCAGGTGTGAATTTCTCCTGAATGGATTGATGTCCTTCGTCTACTTCCTGCATGTACTTTTTGACCAGCTCAAAGTATTTTTCATTTTCCAGACCCAAGGCAAAAACGGCGAAAGTAGAAGGCATGGCGCAATTTTCATCTTGCAGATTGTGGTACCATTCCCATTTTTTCATAGCCAGAAGGGCGTATTCTTCTATTAGTGGATGGAGGTTTGGATATTGGGCACCATTGGCAAAAAGGTGGTGTACACCAGTCTTGATCAGGCCCTTTACAGGCAGCACGTTTTTTGTTTTCGCAGAGAATTCTATGGTATAACTTTTTGGGAAATCAACCTTCAGAAGTTCGTTTATAAATTGAAAGATGGCCTGATAAGCGGTTTCACATTCGTTATTTACTTTGATTTTAATGGTGGCAAAAACGTCATTAGCCACACAGCTTACGTTTTCATCTTTATAATTTGTTAACTGCGCTGGTAGTTTCTTTGATCCATATTTTTTCAATTCTTCTACTTCATTTGATCCCAGTGCTTTTACCATCCGGAAGTACCTGTTTACCGTAACGATTTCAAAGCTTGCACCGTATTTCATCAAACAGATGGCTACATAACATACAAAACTTAAATGCTCCGGGTTTACAGCCAAAAGGTCAGTACCTGGTTTAAGCGGTTCATCACCGGCAGATCGGATGGCTACTTTGTCAAAATATAATTTCTCGACATTTTCTTTAACCCAGGTCTCCAGGGTATAGTACTGAAATCCCTCAAGAGATTTTTTCCTGATTTTATCACAGAATTGAATGGCGTTTTCTGCAATAAAAGGTTTTTTGTTCAGGAAATATCGGACGATGCTGTCGACAAGAAAAAGCTCTCCTGTCGGAAGTTCGAGGGGATGAGGGTATTCTGCTGATTCCTTAACGGTATCCGCCGCGATGGCCGTTATAAACCGTTCCAGTAATGCTTCATTTCCTTCAATTGTTACGCTATAGTTTTTATTCATTTTAATGCGGTTAGATGATTATTTTTTTTGTAAATGAGCCATATAAATTGCGCCATTATCGTTGCCTCCTGGAATCCCTTCTTTTCGTTGGTTATATTTTTTCAGGAACTTATTAAAATGACTGAGGTCGCTAAAGCCGAATTTATAACTGATCTCTTTTTTTGTCACATTGCCGGAATTCAGCAAACTCTCAATGACCTTAAATTTATAATCATCGATGTATTGTTTGATGGAAACATCCATCTGCCGCTTAAACAGGCTGCTTAAATAGTTAGCAGAAAAGTTGAAGTGGTCCGATAATGTGCTCATTTTCAGTAATTCTGGTTGTTGGATGTGGGAGTGGATAAATTGAACCACTGAAATCAACAGCTGCCCATTTGAAGATTGCTCAGGAATCATATCGTTAATGGCATTCTTTTTCAGGATCGAGAACACCGCACGGATAAGGTGAAAGATCACCTCATTGGCAGCACTCAAACTACTTTGCCATTCTCTGACAATCAGTAGCATGAGCTGATCAATCTTTTCCAGATCATCCTCCGATTTTACCAATCTGGAATCATAGGTCGCACTGATGGCCAGTAACTGATGGATCAGTCTGCCCCAATCCTTTGTGGTCTTTTCATTTGAAAAACCTTCCAGATAAATGTTGTTGAACTTTAATACACTAAAGGTAGTTTCTTCCTGTATGTCGAAGATGTGTGCGTCTTCCGGAGCAAGTAAAAAGAGGCTTCTGCCCTGATAAAATTGTTCTATTTGATTGTGGTAATGTTTGCCCTTCCCGGAATGGATATATACCAGTTCAAAATGATCGTGGTTGTGTAAGGGGAATGGCCATTTTAGCGTGCTAAAATGCCTGATGAAAAGCGCTTCATGTTGGATAAATCTCTTCAAAAGTAACTTTTTACAAGTATAGGATTAATAAGTACAATTATTAAAATCAAGTCGGTCATAGATTTGCGACATTCCTAAAACAACAAATGATGTTAGCTGAGCAAAGTACAAAAATACGGCCTGTAGTGATCCCTTTAATGGCAATTTCTGCAGGTATTATAGTAGCAAACGTATATTATAACCAACCGATATTGAAGGAAATAGGCCTTTCTGTAAATGCAGGGGAGGCCGAGGTTGGCAAGATTTCCATGATCGCTCAGCTCGGTTATGGACTGGGCATGTTTTTTCTGCTCCCCCTTGGTGATAAGGTAAACTGGAAAAATCTGATCATCGGCTTATCCGCTTTGCTTGCCATCACATTGGTGATGATTGCTTTTTCTTCGAGTCTGCTGCAGATTTGTATCCTGAGCTTTTTTGTGGGGCTTTTTTCTGTGCCGGCACAAATTATTTTACCAATGGCAGCAACGCTGGATAAAGTAAACCGGGGTGCAACTGTAGGCAAGGTTTTTAGCGGTATCCTGGTTGGAATACTGGGAGCGAGAGTGACTGCCGGACTGCTTACAGAATGGCTGGGATGGAGGTCTGTATTTGCAATCTCGGCTTTCATGGTGATGATAATGGGTGTCTTATTAAAAATTTATCTCCCGGAAGCCCCCTCTAAGTTTAAAGGGAATTATGTGAATCTTTTGAAATCTACCTTATCCTTAATTAAAGAATATCAGGTTTTAAGGCAGGCTGCGTTATTAGGGGCCTTTACCTTCGGTGTCTTCTGCTCTTTCTGGACAACCTTAACTTTTCATTTGAGTGGTTCCCCTTTCCATTACCACGCGGGAAGGATCGGTTTGTTTGGTTTAATTGCCATTGGTGGAGCACTTGTTGCCCCTTACTTTGGTAAGCTGGCAGATAAAGGAAGTGTTTATAAATCATTACTGATGACCGTTTCAATGATCATTGGCAGCATCCTGCTGATTAAAATATTCCCTTTTTCAGTGGCGGTGCTGATCATCAGTGTATTCTTTCTGGATATTGGCGTCCAGGCTACACAGATTACCAATTTTACCAGGATCTATAGCCTACATGAGCATGCACATAGCAGACTGAATACCATTTATATGACGACCTACTTTATCGGGGCTGCGGTAGGGACTTATGGCGGGTTGCTGGCCTGGAAGTTTGGGGGCTGGAACGGCGCAACATGGCAAATGCTGATCTGGAGCAGCCTGGCCCTGGTGATTGTTATGATTTCTGCACGCTCCAGGCCGGTAACGGTGCTGCCGGCAGATGCTTAGTTGACTTTTTTGAGCCTCATCTCGAAATTCTTAATCCAGGTGACTCCTTTGTCTGTAGATATTTCTCCGATTTCAAACCAGTCTCCCTGATCTAAGGTCAGGCTGAATTTAACCATATATCTGGGGTTATCCATGCTCCAGGTATAACCAACATTGTCTTTGACCTCTGGTGCAGTATCTGTCATATAACCCATGCCTGTCATTGCAGTGAACCGGTATTGCTGTTTTAGAACGTCGTAAGTTAAATAAGCTAAAGCATCATGGATCGGTTTCTTTGTTTCTTGATCTGTTCCAAAGCCTTCAATCATCAATACTCCTCCATTGAATTTAGGTTGTACAACCTCTGTTTGATCGAAATGGTGTTTCTTACCATCCTGCATTATCATCCAGCCTTCTCCTTTCCAGGAGCCTGCGAAAAATTGTAATCCTTTCATTTTTTCCTGCTGCAGGGCCGCAGGTGACTGTCCGAAAGCGGAAAGTGTACAGATGGTCATTAGACTGAAGAGTAGCGTTTTGATCATGTCGTTTTTTTTAATGAAGGTAAAAAAATGGATGTGCAAAAGCAGTGTAAAAAAACGACATTATACAATTTGCTGATGATCAATCTGATCCAGGTGTTTAAAGAAATCCTCTAATTTATGTTGTGTAATGTTCCGGAACGACTTATAAAAATGAGCACTATCAGTATAGTCATAGTCGACAATAATTTCCTGATGATGCTGATGTTTAAAGTAAAGCTGAAGAATCGCATGTCGTAATTTCCTGATCTGCGAGAATTGCTTAACGCTCATTCCGGTTTCTTTTTTGAAAACCCTTTGCAGTTGTCTCAGGCTGAGGAAAGCAAGGTCAGCAAGTGTTGCCGAGTCAGTTGTTCCATGATCTGAAATGATGCGGTCAGCCACTCTGGTGATTCTCTGGTCAGGTAAATAGCCGCTTTCGCCTTCCCAATGAAGTAAGGAGTCGTTAAAACAGTCCTCGATATTCATTTCCGGAGCCAGTTGCTGCATCAGTTGCTGTTGCCAGGGATGCCATTGGTTTTCGGGATAAGGCTGATGTTGGTTCAGACTAAGCCCGATGTCGATATTGGAAAGCCATTTCGATTGTCCGGGTTTTAACCGGATGCCTGCGTACAAGGTGCCGGGAAAAATAGTTATGCTGAACTTGGAAGTAGAAACACCTTTAAATACGATGAAGTTCTGTTGTAGTGCTGGGTTTTTAATGAACACCAGCTCGGCACAGCCATGAGGTAAAACAATGTGAGGGATAGGCTGATTGTTTCCGGCTGCTGCAGGAGGGATAACAAATTTCCAATAACATTCAATCTTGTCTCTCAGGGTGGAAGCGGGCAGAAATTCTTTGTAGATCATGAAAGCCTGGCTGTAATTATAGCCAGGATAAGATAATCTTTTAACATTCAGATTGCAATACAGGTACTATTGATTTTTTGTCTTATACATCACATCCGTTCTCAACACATATTTAATCCCGGTCATAAGACGGTCGCCCTCGTGCCGCTGACTATGTTCAAAGATCAAAGCAGTGCCTTTCATTGGACTGATGATCTCTCCGGATTTAAACTTCGTCTGTCCACCCTCATAGTCTTCGTTCAGATAGATCATAAAGGTATAATAGCTAAATTCAGTTTCATTACGTACGAAACTGCCATCTCTGTGCATTTTGAAACGTTGCCCCGGACTGTATTTATAGAACCTGAACAACTCATTCAGTCCAAGGGACTCACTGTTCCCAATAACAGGTTTTATATAGGGTTTCAATCTCTTCCAAAGTTCATCGGCATAATCAGGATCTGTATATAAAACCCTTTCATTGTCCCGGATCATTTTCATCATCTCTTGTTTGCCATCAATATTTACCTTTGCTTCTTCGAAGCCCAAACCTTCAGCTTTTGCAATTAGCTGATCGCATTCCTCATTGCTAAGGAAACCATCAATGGTGAAAATCTCGGTGTGTTCATTAATGTAGTTCATAAAACAGGATTTATGGTGATAATTTTATATGTGGTTATGATGGTAATGTCTCCTTTGATCAGTTCAATTTTCATGAGCAATACAATTAAGAATTTAGTCTTTCTCTCACTTCCATTAGCGCAAAGCCGAGTAAGTTTTCACCTTCCCAGAGTAAAGGGTTTTCTGCCCTGGAATCATCTGCGGCTAAACCTATTCCCCAAATCGGATCTACAGGGCTGGCCTCTACAAGTACACGTTTATTGGTCTGCAATAGAAAGTCTTTCAATTCCTGATGCTGACTGAATTTTTGATAATTTCCGGCCACAACAAGGTCGAACTTCTGCGCGTCCCAAACTTCCGGGTCAAAATTCCCGACCAATCGTCCTAACTTTTTTGCTTCCGCGGGTGATGTAGCGTTCAAAATCCTTTCTGCAATTGCAGTATCACCGAATAATTCCGCCTTCTTTACCATCATCCAGTGTTCTGCACTGGGATAAACCTTTCCTTCATGTTCAAAAGGGGCTTCCCACCACTGACTAAAACAGCTTGCCGAAGCGCTGCCATCCTTGTTTGGCTGATGGCCCCAGAAGAATAGAAATTTGATTTTTTCTTTTTTCCGGTATTTTTCAATTAAGGCTTTTTTATGGTTGTTATTCATGGTTTTGAAGTTAAGGTATAGGTGAAATCGCGCTATTGCTGTGCTGAAATATTCAATTGAAAACGATTTTGTTTCAGGTCTTTGTTAAATTTATATAAGTCCGGGTGACGATTTTTTAAGCCTTCCCGTTTGCTGCCGGTCAGTAAGATGTACTCCGCATCCAGTATTTTCCTCCGGAAGTTTCTGCGGTCAATGCTGATGTCAAGAATGCATTCGTAAAGTGCCTGCAACTCTGTCATGGTAAATGTTTCATCCAGCAGCTCAAAGCCTACAGGATGGGAAAGAATTTTAGACTTTAAACGTTGCAATGCCTGATGGAAAATTTCTGTGTGGTCAAACCCAAGCTCCGGAACCTGAGTTAAGGGGAACCATTGGACATCGTTTGCCATTTTTCCGGCAACAATTTCAAAGCGCTCCGGATTAATTAAGGCATAATGTGCAATGGAAATTACTCTTCCCCTTGGATCACGCTGAGGAGCATCGAAAGCGGATAGTTGTTCCAGATAGAGATTGTCAACGCCAATTTTAGTCCGCATGATCCTGTTGCATACCTGTTGTAGTGTTTCTTCCATTTGCAGGAAACCTCCGGGTAAGGTCCAGCCGTCTTTAAATGGCGCATCTTTCCTGTTGAGGAGTAAGACCGATAAGGACTGGCGGTGGTAACCGAATACCACAAGGTCGACTGCAACAGCGGGGTTTTTATAGGTATGAAATTCTGGGTTCATTCTTCTTTGCGTTATTATGACACAAAGTAACGTTGAAATTTTGATAACTTCCAAATAAATCTTTAATCTCTTGAAAAATAGGGGGTAGCTTTGGAGTTTTTAGTCTTTGATTTATTTTAAATAATACTGTGGTAAAACGCATAATTAGAAGAATCCCGCGTTATAGTCTGAAATTTATGATGATTTAATGATGAAATATATTTAATTATTGGGTCCTATCTATGAGGGCTGTATTTTTAGCGGCAAAAGTAAAATAGTCGTTAAGAGCGCAGTTGAAATTCCCAATTCAGCCGTGCTTTTTTTGTTAAATTCAGGTGTTCATCTGATTGGTTTTATGATTTTTTATCTGCCCGGTATAATTGTTCTAAAAGGCTGATTGGTAGCGCGCTCGCTTTCCTGATCCACATAGTGTTAGATTTACACCATCTACCCACAATAAATTATCTTCCAGTAAATGTAGATTCAATAAGAGTAATGTTGTTGAAAATGAGTTGTTTAGCTGTATTTTTTCGGAATGTTGCTCTGATCCTGGTCGTAGTTTTTTGTCAAAAATTAAGTATACTAAATTAATAATTATATATTTGCAACCTCAAAAGGATTTTACCTGTTTTGAACTTTATTACAGGTAATTGGATCTAAATCAATCCTCAGATAACCTCTGAAATCAGGTTGATTTAAAGCCAAATCCTCTAGGAAATAGTCAACAAAACAAAAGGCTGGTTTTGAAGACTGCAAAGATTTTATGGTTTTATACCTTTTTTGTTTATCCGGTGGATTTACCGGATTATAATTTAAGGGCTAAAGTCATCTGATTAATTAGACTAAACAAAAAACCAAAGCCTTACAGCCAATGTAGGAGGCTTTCTAATTTTAAAGACAACCCAAATGCTAAATTTTGTTCTCTTTGGCCCACCGGGTGCAGGCAAAGGCACTCAATCTCAGAAATTGATCGATCAGTATCAATTGATTCACATTTCAACAGGTGACCTTTTTAGGGCTCACATTAAAAATCAATCACCATTAGGCCAGAGAGTAAGTGAGCTAATCGCAGATGGACAATTAGTTCCGGATGAAATTACCATTGCCATGCTGGAAGAAGAAGTGGATAAAAACCCTGGAGCGAAAGGCTTTATTTTTGACGGTTTCCCACGTACTGTTCCTCAGGCGGCTGCTTTAGATGAGTTTCTGGAAAGTAAAGGCAGTTCCATTGCAGGTGTAATTGCTTTGGATGTTGATCAGGATGAATTGACCAAACGGATCGCACAACGTCAGTTGGAAACCGGTCGTGTGGATGATCAGGCAGATAAATTGCAAAAAAGAATTGACGAGTATTTTAGCAAAACAATTCATGTTTTGCCTTACTACGAAGCACAAAACAAACTAAGTAAAGTAAATGGAATTGGTAAGATCGATGCCATCTTTGCAGAGTTGTGTGAAGTAGTAGATAAGTATTAGTTTTATAATAGGATTAGATCCTGATCTCATCAGGATAACAAAAGCCCGGCTTTTAAGTCGGCTTTTTTATTTTAAAAAAAGAAGGTTATGTCGCAAGGTTCAAATTTTGTAGATTATGTTAAAATATGCTGTCGCTCCGGCAAGGGAGGGGCAGGTTCTGCACACTTGCATCGTGATATACGCACTTCTACGGGTGGACCGGATGGAGGTGATGGCGGACGCGGTGGACACATCATCCTGAAAGGTAACTCCCAATTCTGGACTTTACTCCACTTGAAATATCGTAAGCACATCATCGCACAGGATGGTCAGCCGGGTTCCAGTGGAACCTCTTCCGGTAAGTTCGGTAAAGATGAAATCCTGGACGTACCCCTGGGAACCATTGCTAAAGATGCGGAAACAGGAGAGGTGCTTTTCGAAATTACGGAAGATGGAGAGACAAAAATCCTGACTGCAGGTGGTCGTGGTGGGCTTGGAAACTGGCACTTTAAAACGCCAACATTGCAAACACCCCGCTTTGCACAACCCGGAGAAGCCGGTAAGGAAGAGTGGATGGTCCTGGAGCTAAAAGTACTTGCAGATGTTGGTCTGGTAGGCTTTCCAAATGCAGGGAAATCAACTCTACTTTCTGTCCTTTCTGCTGCCAAACCGGAAATCGCAGATTATCCTTTTACCACCTTAGTTCCCAACCTTGGGATCGTATCTTATCGTGGTGGTAAGTCATTCGTAATGGCTGATATCCCCGGAATCATTGAAGGAGCTTCTAAAGGTAAGGGTTTAGGATACCGCTTTTTACGTCACATTGAAAGAAATTCAGTCCTCCTGTTTATGGTCCCTGCGGATACGCACCGGACAATTACAGAAGAATATGCCATCCTTAAAGCAGAGCTTCAGGATTACAACCCGGAACTGATGCAAAAACCTCATCTCCTCGCCATCACTAAATCCGATATGCTGGATGAAGAGCTGGTTGCGGAAATGAAGAAAGAATTGCCAAAAAATATTCCAGCCATCTTTATTTCTTCTGTAGCCCAAAAGGGATTAACAGAATTGAAAGATATGCTTTGGGAGTCGATTAACAGCGAAGCCTAAAATATAAGAAGACCTTTCCTCTATACCTATATGGCAGAGGAAAGGTCTTTTAGCTTTTTCTGCATACAGATGCTACTCTCTACATTCTCATACTGACCGTAGTTCGGAATCACTTCATAACCCAGTTTCTGATAAAGGATTACTGCTTCCTTCTGTTTATTTCCGGTCTCCAGAATACAGGTGTCATATTTAAGTTCATTTGCCCAGATCTCCAGCTGTTCCAGGATCTTTTTTGCAATTCCCTGCCTGCGGAAGTCAGGATGAACAAACATCCTTTTGATTTCCATGGTCTCTTCTCCGAATTCTTTTATTGCACCGCAACCTACTGCATTCCCGTCTATATAGGCTACAATGGCATGTTTTATCGTGTCAGTTTTATTGAATTGTGCAAAAAAGGCCTGATCTTCTCCATTGTTGGCACTGAGATCCTCGTCTAAAAGAGCGATTAATTTTCTGAAATCCAGGTGTTCCGGATTTGTCCTGCTAATGTGTATGCTCCTATTCATAATTTATTTATTTACTAAATGAATGTCTGTTGAATAAATCTATACTAAGGGATGAGGATGTTCTGGATTAGTTAATATATGGATTTTTAGGGATGTTTACGATTTTATAGCCATCATTTTTAAGGTCTGTTAATTGTTTTTCATCAGGACTCTCTTTAAATACAATCGCCGATAGCACTTGCCCCGGAATGATCTTCAATTTTAAAAGAACGTCGAGAAATGATTTTTTGAGATAAATGGACCTGAATTTTTTATTTTTCATATTTGCTTCCAATGCCTCAGCCCCGCTAAAATAGAAATTAGGGTTGATCTTTTTAAAAGCAACCACGGGAAGGTTTAATCCCGCGGCGAATTTTTCAAACTCACGCTCTGATACTTTATAGACAAAGTTCCCAACAGGCTCGTAAGAAAACCTGTTTTTCCAGATCGAAGAACCTAGATTATTTTTGATCGCATTCAGGCTGTTCACCATGAACAGGAGCAAGGGCATTTTTGAAATGGGATCCTGTGGTTCAATCACGACAATCCCTTTTTTGGATACCCTGATCATTTCGTATAAAGCCGAATAGGGGCGTGGGAAATGGTGGTAGGACTCCTTGCAAAGCACGAAATCATAACTGTCATCTGTAAAGGATAGCTTTTCCGCATTTTCAGAGCGAAAATCATTTACAATACCTTCCTGATGTGCAATGCTGAGGAAATCTGTATTGAGGTCGCTCGCAGTCGCTTTATTTCCGTTTTTAAGAATATAGCGTGCATCAAAACCATAGGCATCACCAACGGTAAGCCATTGTTGATCCTTATTCTTTAGTAATGGATTCAGGCAATCGAAAAACAGGCTTTGAAGCCATGATCCTATGCTGCTGGAATCTTCATATCTGCTTTTCTTAAAATAGTCGGATTTAGCTTCCGGCGTAGGAAACTTTTCGTTGTACCATTTTTCATGAAGCTCATAGCTTTCTTTATGAAACATTATGTATTTGTGGATTAATCTATATCAAATTTAAGTTAAAAATTTTCTGACTGAAAAGGAGTAAATGTTAAATTGTGTTAATATTTTGTGCCTTATTTTACTAAAACCGTTTAATTAATTAGGGTTGAGGATCGGGGCGCGATATTTGCCTTAACAATAAAATTCTATGGATGAAAGATGAAGTTGGCAGGTAAAATATTATCTTTCAAGACTCAGCAATTTAAAGAACCGGAGTACAATAAAATTAATAAAAATAGATGGCTTTATCGCCAATAAAAAACAAATACAATCTAATGAAAAAATGTTTGGTAATCCTTTTCGTATGCTTGAGCAGCATCGGTTTCGCACAGGAAAAATATTGGCAGCAAGAAGTCAGCTACACGATCGACGTAGCTTTGAATGATCAGGCAAAAACGCTTAAAGGCTCGGAACAGATTGTTTACAAAAATAACTCGCCCAATACGCTTGATTTTATCTGGTTCCACATTTGGCCGAATGCTTATAAACAGGAATCTACCGCCTTATTTCAGCAATTAAAGAACGATACGAGCAGGGTCAAGAAAATGGAAAAATACAGCTATGGTAGTATTGATGGCCTAAATTTTAAGGTAGACGGGAAGACTGCGCTTACAGAGGCACATCCTAATCCTCAGTATATCGACATCATTAAAGTAAAGCTGGCTACACCCTTAAAACCAGGAGCATCTGTGAACATCTCTACAGACTTCAATGTTAAACTTCCTTCCTACTTCTCGAGATCAGGTTTTGCAGATGGAGAGTTTATGGTGTGCCAATGGTATCCGAAACCGGCGGTATTTGATAAAGATGGATGGCATGAATTCCCTTATCTGGATATGGGGGAGTTTTATAGTGAATATGCTTCCTTTAAAGTGAACATCACCCTTCCTTCTGATTATGTGGTAGGGGCTACAGGTGTGTTGCAGAATGCGGATGAGCTGAACGCTTATAAAACGATAGGTGCAAAAAATGCAGCGAACAGAACGGGGACACCTGCATTGTATCAACCAAAAGATAAAGGGCTGAAGAAATTAACTTATGAAATCAATAATGTTCCTGATTTTGCCTGGTTTGCAGCCAAAAACTTTGTCATCCAATACGATACCGCAAAGTTAGCTTCGGGAAAAACAGTGGATGCCTTTACGTATTACCACAATAAGAAAGAAACTTTATGGAGCAACAGTATCGACTATGCAAAAGATGCGGTAAAGCATTACAGCAAATGGATTGGAGAGTACGAGTATCCGGTGGTTCAGGTGGTAGAAGGTCCGGCAAATAATTCAAGCGGTGGGATGGAGTATCCTACCATCACTTTGATTACCAGCCCGGATGCAAAAAAAGAAACATTGGATGCCGTAATTGCCCATGAAGTTGGTCACAACTGGTTTATGAGCATGCTGGGAAGCAACGAAAGAAAACATACCTGGCTTGATGAAGGTCTGAACAGCTATTTTCAGTTCAGATATGAAGCAGAAAAATACAGGTCCAATTCCTTATTTGGAGAAGGAATTCCTGCACAGATTAAACAATTACCAGAACCCGAATTCTCTTCCAGAATTTATCAGGTGATGGGCTCTATTCCCATGAAGTCGGCTATTGAGACCCCTGCAGATAAATTTTCCAGCTCTGACGAATACGGACTGATCTCTTATGTCAAAACAGCCTTATGGTTACATATTCTGGAAAGTGAAGTGGGCAGGAAAAAAATGGACAAAGCTTTTCAACACTATTTCAGCTTATGGAAAAATAAACACCCACAGCCGGAAGATCTGAAAGCTGCATTTGAGGAATCCTTAGGCGTTAATCTCGATGCTTATTTTAAACTCTTAAATACAGAAGGCAGCTTTAAATAAAGCGAATTCCCACAGAATGTGGAAGCAAAACGACCGTTGTTATCGACGGTCGTTTTGTTTTTACCGAATTTTTGAACGTAAACCACTGCTCAGTTCCTGGTTCTTTTCTGTTCTTTTCCTGATCGGTTTTTCTTTGTGCTGCAGCTTTTATTTTTCCAACTTTGTAAGTTGCCCTATGCCGGTCTTATATGATATCTTTACAGCGAATCAATTTTTTAGAGGGAAACTTTGTTAAAATAGGAGATACCGATGTCCTGATCGGACAAACGCATAAAGAAATTTTAATGAAAAGGTGGAACTATAAAGAAGGATAGCAGTTTAAAAGATGCAGAAATATCGATACGAAG
>JGI24806J26614_1000104_pt1 | contig 17565 bp, 17 predicted proteins | sample Kansoi200umMDA_FD_26614 | JGI IMG/M metagenome (IMG submission 26614)
AGATTGATTATATAGTTGTATTTAACAGATGCGCCCATGCTGCTGACGTTTTTCAATCCCATTATCGCCTCATCGTTTGCAACATTTCCATACTTATCTTTCTTGTTCCGTGATGCCTGGATAAAATCAACCGGGGTAAATGTCAATGACCCCAATGCGAAAACCGGTATTGCAGGTGTTATGGTTACATCGTTTATAACAATCCTTATTAGCAGCATTGGGCTCGCCTTTTTTATCACCCGCATTGGCTCAGGTGGATGGATGTCTGGATTGAAGGTTGGATTAATTGCCGGGATCTGTTTTTGTGCAATGGCGATTGCTAATTCCTATTTGTATGAAAAAAGGCCATTGGCTCTTCACCTAATCAACAGCTTTTATAACATTGTGGGTTGTGTCATTGCAGGGATCATTATCGCCGTATGGTCGAAGTAGTGCAATTGTTTAATTGTTGAATTGTTGACTAAGAACGGTTTTGCCTACAGGTCTCAACCATTAAACCATCAAACAATTAAACTATTTAGCTATTCAACTTTTGTGATCTTCAAAACGTTTGTTGGCAAGTGCAAATGTATTGGAGTGCTGCCCGTGCTGACAGCTACGTTTCCGGTCTTTAAAAATCCCCGCTCTTTCAAAATATCAATTTGGTCCTGAAAAATATCATCGAGGCTTTCTTCTTCGCTATAGTAAAATGCCCGCACTCCCCAGCTGATGCTTAATTGGTTTACCAAACTGCGTTCCTTGGTGAATATATATAGCGGAGCTTTTGGTCGGTAACTGCTGAGCATAAAACCAGTATAACCGGTTTGCGTCATTCCAATTAAGGCGTCCGCATTACAATCTTTTGCAAGGTTGCAGGCATTATAGCAAATGGCATCGCTGAGAAACGATGGCGAGTGCGGTTGTGGCTGCAATACTTCTTCAAGATTGTAGCGGTAATCAGTTCTCTCAACCTCCATGATAATTTTTCGCATGGTTTCCACCACCAACGTAGGATGTTGACCCGTAGCTGTTTCAGCGCTGAGCATGACGGCATCAGCGCCCTCCAGCACAGCATTTGCAACATCTGTTATTTCACTACGATTGGGTTTGGTACGTTCAATCATACTCTCCATCATCTGGGTAGCTACAATTACAGGCTTTGCCCTGTGAAGACATTTACGAATAAGCTGTTTCTGAATAAGCGGAACCTGTTCAATCGGCAATTCAACACCCAGATCGCCACGGGCAACCATAATACCATCTGATTCAACGATTATATCCCTGATATTTTGTAGTGCTTCGGGCTTTTCAATTTTTGCAATGATCTTTGTTTTGCTCTTTGCCTGCTGCAATTTATTTTTAAGGATCACTATATCTTTCACGTTTCGAACAAACGAAAGAGCTACCCAATCCAATTTTTGTTCGATAACGAAATCAAGATCCGCCAGATCTTTTTCTGTTAATGCCGGCAGGGAAATTTTTGTATCGGGAAGATTGATTCCCTTTTTGGAAGACAGAAATCCACCCAAAGTTACCACTACCTGTACGTCATTATTCTTTAGGATCTTCGATACTTTTACTTCCAACTTGCCATCATCGATCATGATGGTGTTTCCAATTTTTACATCTTTGTGCAGGTTAGGGTAAGAAACATAGATGCGGTCTTTAGTTCCTACTAATTTTTCATTGGTGAAGGTCAACACATCGCCCTGCTTTATTTCCAGCAGGTCGTTCTCAATGTCCCCTACTCTTAACTTGGGACCCTGAAGATCGCCAAGGATCGCAATATTATACGGCTCTTTTAGGTTGAGTTGTTGAATGTACTCAATGATCTTTTTCTTGTCTTCGTGAGTGCCATGGGAAAAATTCAGGCGAAAAACATTCACGCCCGCTTTCACCAGTTCCAGCAATTTATCATATGTATCACAGGCGGGACCTACTGTAGCTACAATTTTTGTGCGATGAAAAGTGTGTTCAATTCCCGCCTCCTTATCCATTTGCTTGTACAAATACTTGTCTAAATTTCTTGGCATATCCTTGTTTCTGGTTACTGGTTTCTTGTATTATTTTATTTTAATTCGAATCGTTGCCCTAATTACCACTCACCAGTAACGAGCAACCGGCATCTAACTCGCCAATATCTTCACAATTTTCAACCATTCATCGCCAATCTTTCCTTTTGTTTTCACCGCATTTTCAAGAGGTATATAATGCATTTTATTATTCATGATTCCGACAAACACGTTGTGTCGGCCCTCGATCAGGCACTCCACTGCATGATAGCCCATTCTGCTTGCGATTAGCCTGTCGAGACATGATGGCGAACCGCCGCGTTGGATGTGTCCCAGGATGCAAACCCTGATTTCAGCATTGGGAAGATCGGCTAAGATTCTTTTTTGCACTTCAGCTGCACCGCCAAAATTTTCTCCTTCGGCAACAACAATCAGGTTCACCAATTTTTTTCTTCTTTCTGTTTCCTGTAACGCTGATACGAGTGCGTCGATATCTGTTTTGCGTTCTGGGATCAGTATATTTTCGGCTCCTGTAGCAATACCGCTATGTAAAGCGATATAACCTGCATCACGTCCCATTACTTCAATTACGAAAATGCGATCGTGTGCGTCCATTGTGTCCCTTATTTTATCAATGGCTTCTACCGCAGTATTTACCGCGGTATCAAAACCAATGGTAAAATCGGTGCCGTGAATATCTTTATCGATTGTGCCAGCTATACCAATACAGGGAATGTTGAACTCCTGATTAAATTTAACTGCGCCTCGAAACGATCCATCGCCTCCGATGATAACCAAGGCGTCGATCCCTCTTTTCTTTAAATTCTCATAGCCTCTTTTTCGACCAGCATAATCAAAAAACTCCTTGCATCGTGCAGTTTTCAGAATAGTTCCCCCTCGTTGAATAATATTGGCGACGGATCTGGATTCCATCTTTGTAATATCATCTTCAATCAGTCCCTGGTAACCACGCATAATGCCATACACTTCAAGTCCGTTGTAAATTCCGGTACGTACTATCGCCCTTATTGCTGCGTTCATACCTGGCGCGTCTCCGCCTGACGTCAATACTCCGATTCTCGTTACTTTTTTTTCAAGTTTTTTCAAATCTTACTAAGTTTTGTTTAAAAATCTTCTGTTGTTTCATATGACCAGCAATAAATCTCATCCATTCTTTTAAAAAAGCCACCAAAAATAAGGTTTTGTTGGAAATGCGTTTTTGATACACGCAAACAGACGTTAGCAAATTGCATTCTCATTTCCAACTTCAAATCAGTTCAGATATCTATGGAAATGCTAAGGACCAATAAGGGGAGTTAACATCAATAAAAAAACCGTCCCGACAAGTCGGGACGGCGTGGTTGTAGGAGTTGGAAACTTCAATTAACCGAATAAACCACCATCTTAAGAAAATAATCCACCTTTTTTAAGGCTTCTTACGCCTTCGCCAATTTTGAACCCATTGTGATACACTTCAATTTTGTAGTCACCAGTTTGGAAATCAGCTTGACGAATTGGAACACTGAGTGCTTTGCGTGTGCCTTGTTCATACTCGGTGCTTACTTTAGACGTAAATGTTTTGTCGCCTTCATTACGTGTAGTGAAGGATCCGGAGTTCATGGATGCATCAGAAATTACATGACCATCGGGTGCTGTTACGATTACATACATATCAGCGGGGCCAGATTTTGCAATGCGGTTTTCTACATCAAAAGTCACTACCAGCTTGTCAACACGTTTTGCGGTTGTAGTAGTTTTTTCTTTGCCACTTCTCTTTTCATTAATCGGAGTGATCTTGAAATTAGAAGCACTGAATGTAGAAGCTACGTCAACTGTTGATGCTAACTCATCTTTTTCAGCTGTTGTTGTTTGCAGGTTTTGCTCCAGGGTTGTTTTTTCAGTGGTTAGCTGTGTATTAGCGGAAGTCAACTGCTGGTTTTCTCCTGTTAGCCGGGCATTGTCAGCTTCAAGAGTTTCAATTTTTGAATTGAGCTCGTTGATAAGGCTTTTTGCTCTTGCCAGCTCGGCTTGTGTAGCATTTTTCTTTTTCAGAATGCTGTTGATTTCAGATTTCAGTTTTGAGATTTCGCTGTTGCGATCACTCAACTGACCTTGCAAGTTGTTATTGTTTCCGGTAATAGAATCAAGGCGGGATAAGGCATCATTGTACAACAATTGCACAGAATCTCTTGCAGACATGTAAGCTGTTTCTTTTGCTTCATGGCTGGTGATTTGCTGTGAAGATTGGTTGTTTTTGTAAAGCCAATAACCCCATGTGCCTAACAAAGCTGCTGCCAATACGCCGATAACAATACTTTTATTATTGTTACTCCTTGGCTGCGGGTTTGGAGTAGCGGAAGGATAATTAGTGTTTGTCATTGTCGAAGGTTTTTATAGTATTTAATTTATTTGCTGAGCTGATACTTGGTAAATGTTCCCCATTGAGAACGGGGGGTTTGGTTTATTCACTTGAAGTTTCAGCCATGCCCCAAATTTTCGAAAACCGTGCCAGAAACCCCTTTTTAGAGCGTATCATGAAATTTTCAGGTAAATAAACATTGTACCTTAGCGCATTATGCGGGCAAATACAATTATTTCGGACTGGAAAAGCGCTGTTTACAAACCCATTTACTGGCTGGAGGGAGAAGAAGAATACTTTATCGACAAACTGATAGACTATGCGGAAAACCATATTTTGAATGAATCTGAAACAGGGTTTAATTTAACCGTCTTCTATGGAAAAGACGCCGATTGGGCCGCCGTAATAAATGCCTGCCGTCGTTATCCGATGTTTGCAGAAAGGCAGGTTGTACTGTTGAAAGAAGCACAGCAAATGCGTGACATTGAAAAATTGGAAGCATATATCGCCAATCCACTTAACTCAACCATTTTTGTCGTTTCCTATAAAGAAAAAAAAGTGGATGGTCGCACCAGGTTGGCAAAATTGTTAAAAGAAAAAGGCGTAGTGCTGACCACGAAAAAATTATACGACAATCAATTGCCCGAATGGACTGAAGAACTTGTTCAATCAAAAGAGCTTGCTATTTCTCAAAAAGCGCTGATGCTATTAGTGGATCATATAGGAAATGATCTTAGCCGGATAGAGAATGAAATTGACAAAATATCGATAAACCTTGGCAAAAGAAAAACCATTACCGAAGAAGATGTGGAGCAATACGTGGGCGTAAGCAAAGATTTCAACGTATTTGAATTGCAGGCTGCTCTGGCCACAAAAAATCTACCTAAGGCCATTCAAATTATTCAATATTTCGAAGCCAATCCGAAGGCTGCCCCAATTCAATTGGTCCTTCCTTCCCTGTACAGCTTTTTTAGTAAAGTTTTCATGATCTATGGCCTTAATTCAAGAGATGAAAAAACCGTTGCCACCTCGTTGGGCATTAACCCTTTTTTTATAAAGGATTATTTACGGGCTACTACAATTTATAGCTATCCCGATCTTGAAAGACTAATATTGCTGCTTAGCGACTATAATCTTAAAAGTATCGGAATAAAAGATTCCGGCACTGCGGATGCTTCTTTATTAAAAGAAATGGTCGTAAAAATGATTGCCTGAATTTAACTTGCAATAAATTTATTCCTAGTGCAACTTTTCATCAACTTTCAATATCAATAGTATTACCATGAAAAATATAGTTTATACAATACTTGTTTGTTCGTTATTTATATTGACCGCCTGTGAGACAACGCAGGAAATTACTTTAAATAAGACTGGCGGAGGTGTCGTTAAAAATACAGCAGACATGAGCAGCGCCGTTGCAATGCTAAAGCAATTTGCTCCACAGGACAGTACCGGGAGTGAAAAGCTTAAACTTGACACCAGTCTTGCACTGGCAAGTATTGCCGACAGTATAGCCACACTTAAAATGGAAGAAAAGAGCCTGGTGAAAAAGGGAAATTGGTCAATAAAAGTGAACGGCAAAGAAGAGAAGTTCATTTCTGTCTTGGAATATCCGTTCGAGAAAGCTGAACAAATCAGTATCATCAATAACGCTTTGATGACCGTTATTCAAACAAAGCTCATGGACCAGGTGGCGAAATCAGGCGCTGATTTGCCTCCTGGTATGGATAGCAAAACAAAGCCCGGAGAGCAATCCTCCATCGAAGATTATTTTGATCTTAAAATGTCAGATGGAAAAATAGAGAAGAAATTGAAAAAAGATAAGTATGGAAATGTTGCAAACGATGAGGCGATAATGGGATTGAAAAACGTCAGCAGCATGGGCGCATCTGTTAAATACAACTATATAATCAATCTCCCCCGTCCCGCGAAGAAGGCTGAAGGTAAAGCTGTAAAATTATCGGCTGACAAGAAGAAAGTTACCATCGGGGTAACCAGTGAGGATTTTTTTGAAACCCCTTCCAATTTTGAATATAGCATTGAATACTGAACCTGGCTTTCACCCTTTGGTTTTTCGGCTTAATTGAAATGCATGAAAGCAAATTTCAAAGGACAGGACAAAATAATCATTGTCGGTGGAGGGATAGCAGGACTTGCAGCTGCATTACAATTAATAAAGCAGGGGTATATTGTAACAGTGCTTGAAGCAAGCGATCGGCTCGGCGGCAGGATTCACACAGTACATGATTCTTCCTTTGATCGGCCTGTTGAAAAGGGAATGGAGTTTATTCATGGGAACCTTCCACTTACTATGCAATTGCTTGAGGACGCTGGAATTGAATACCAGCCTGTGAAAGGACACATGATCCGTATCGTAGATGGTGATTGGAAAGCCCAGGATGATTTTACAGTTGGGTGGAAGGAACTAATGGAACGAATGAATGAAGTGAGGGAAGACAGGACAGTAAGCGAGTTTCTTAAAGAAAATTTCAGTGATACTAAGTATGAAGAGCTGCGGAAATCCGTGATTCGTTTTGCACAAGGGTTTGATCTTGCCGACCCGTCGAAAGCAAGTGTGCTGACGCTTCGTGAAGAATGGATGAGTGAAGAGGATGAACAATTCAGAATACCGGGAGGGTGCGATCAAATGATTCATTATTTGGAAAGAGAATGTTTAAAATCAGGAGCCCTCATTTATGTCTCGTCTCCGGTTACAGAAATTAAATGGCAAAAAAATGATGTAACAGTTACTACAACGGATAAGAAAACCTACAGTGGCAATAAAATAATCATTACGGTTTCATTGGGCATGCTTTTAACTCATACCATTAGCTTTCACCCTTCAATTGATGATTATTTAAAAGTCGGGGAAAAAATTGGATATGGTACGGTGGTTAAAGTTTTGCTGCAGTTTAGAGAAAGCTTCTGGGAAAAAAAGAAAAAAGATATTGGGTTTCTTTTCACCAGTGAAATTATTCCAACCTGGTGGACACAGTTACCTTCTTCATATCCTTTGCTTACCGGTTGGGCAGGAGGGCCGCAAGCCTGGCCGCTGGAAAATAATGATGATGAAACAATTTTAGCGTTAGCGTTGCAATCTTTGTCTAATGTTTTTAAACAACCGGTCAGGGAACTTAAGCAACTATTGACTGCTTCATTAGTAGTCAATTGGAGTAAAGAATCCTTTGCTAAAGGCGGGTATAGTTATAGTATGATAGAATCCACAAAAGCACAAAAGCATTTTGCAACGCCGATTGATGAAACTATATTTTATGCGGGGGAAGCTTTTTATGATGGACCGTCGCCGGGAACAGTAGAAGCAGCGTTGGTTAGTTCTAAAAACGTTGTAGAACGAATAAGTATTTAGTTATGTTAGTTGTCTTTTATACAACTGCACCGCATTTTCATAACCAAGATAAAGAGCGTCACAGATAAGCGCATGGCCAATGCTTACTTCGTCAAGCCAGGGAATATTTTGTTTCAGAAATTTTAGATTGTGCAAATCAAGATCATGCCCGGCATTTAACCCTAATCCCAATTCCTTCGCTTTTTTTGCCGCTGCAACATATGGCACTACGGCCTGGTCTCTTTTCCCCAATGCATATTGTTTTGCATAACCTTCAGTATAAAGCTCGATCCGGTCTGTTCCCGTTGCAGCAGCACCTTCCACCATTTCAATTACAGGATCGACAAAAATAGAAACACGTATACCGGCATTTTTAAAAACCGAAATAATGTCTTTCAAATAGTCCTTGTTTTTAATTGTATCCCAACCATGGTCTGAGGTTATCTGTCCAAGTGTATCAGGAACCAGGGTGACCTGGTCTGGCTTCACCTCTAGCACCAGGTCAACAAATTTTTGTTCTGTAGAATTCCCCTCAATATTAAATTCAGTGGTCATGATTTTCTTTATTTCTGTCACATCATTGTAACGGATGTGCCGTTCGTCCGGTCGTGGATGGACCGTTACTCCATCAGCGCCGAAACGCTGTGCATCAATTGCAGCTTTTAGAACATCGGGATTATTGCCACCCCTTGAATTACGAAGCGTCGCAAATTTGTTGATATTGACAGAAAGTTTTGTCATGGTATTTGACATCCAGGTCAGATGTCAGAGTTGGGAGCAAAGTAAAATCAAATTTTGTATCGTTGGCTGAATAAGTTTTCTCGGAAGACACTGCTTTAAGTCGCAAAGCTTCACAGTTTAGCAATTTATATGACTTTTGTAAAGTCTGAGTTCTTTAGTTTTACAAAAGCTTTTATGAAACTTCGTTCAATATTAATCAGCATCACTGCTTTTTTTATTTCAGCAACAATTCGTGCGCAAAGCGGTCCGCTTTCGGCAAATGAAATTATGCAGGAAGCGATGCAACTGGCGGCTGAGGAAAAAAAGAATGTGCTCGTTATTTTTCATGCTTCGTGGTGTGGCTGGTGTCATAAAATGGACAGTTCAATAAATGATAAAACCTGTAAGAAATTCTTTGATAATAATTATGTGATCAGGCACCTGGTGGTAGACGAGTCAAAGGACAAACGAAATCTTGAGAATCCTGGCGCCGACGAATTGCGTACAAAATATAATGGTGACAATGAGGGGATTCCATTTTGGTTAGTTTTTGATAAGAACGGGAATTTGCTGGCGGATTCACAATTGAGACCAGAAGGCGCGAGCTTACAAACAAAAGGACAGAACGTTGGTTGTCCCGCTGCTGAGACAGAAGTTGCGCATTTTATTAGTGTGTTGAAAAAAACTTCTCATATCAACAAGTCGGAACAGGCGGCAATAGAAAAACGGTTTAGACAGAATGAAAATAAATGAATCAGAAGCCAACAAGGTCAGGGTTTCAACAAGTTATTTGCTATAACCTTCTTATTAACCCATACTGAGACGCTGCCGCCCTTGCAATAGAATTTTGCTCTGCCATTTTTATTGATCACAATTTGCCTTTCAATTTTGCCCGTAGCATCCACAAAAATTTCATCTGCATGTTTCTTCCCTATTTCCATCGTCTTCCATCCATCATCGCCATTGCTCAAGAGTATAGCGCAACCACTCTCTTTTTTTTCATCGACACCTTCCCTTGTCCAGCCAATAGTATTTTTGTGGTCGAGATAATCACGTTGCGTTCCATAAGCAAGCTGTTTTCGTATGAGCAACAACGTTGGCAATTCCTTTATCTTTCTTAAAGTAATATCATAGTCCTTTCCATCTTTTCCCTTGTCCGAATATTCAGCGCCATAGAGATCAGGATAAAAAATGCAGGGTATGCCCTGCTCGCGAAGAAGAATGATAGCGTAAGCAATCGGATTGCACCAATCGGCAATAGGCTTTTCCAGCAGTTGCAAAGGCTGGGAGTCATGGTTGCTAACAAAGGTTATGGATAAAGCCGGCGCATGCTGCACCAAGGTATTTTCAAATATTTTACTCATGTCATAGTCTCTTCCTCCAGTAGATAAACGATAGAAGTTGTGATGGAGCGGCGCGTCTACCAATTGCATTCGCCCCTCAGAAACCTCAATATATTTTTTCAAACTCTCTGCGTTTTGATCGTTCCAATATTCCCCGATATAAAATAATTTCTTTTGAGAAATATTATTCATGTGATCAACCCACTCATTTATAAATTCGGGATTGATATGTTTTACGGCATCAAGGCGAAAACCATCCACGTTCGCTGTTTCTAAAAACCACTTGCCCCAGTATTTTAATTCTTCTCTTACTGATTTATTTCTGAACTCAATATCTGAAAAGCTCAGGTAATCATAATTACCGTACTCTTCTTCAGCGAGTTTTTCCCAGCTTTCTCCATACTCGTTCAATATTTTAAATATTCCTTGTTCTTTCAGGTCTTCTGCCCAGTCGACGCCTGAGAAGCAATGGTGGTCCCAGATAAATTCAGAATATCTTTTGTTTCTACCCGGGAAAAAGAATTTTGTCCACGCTTCGATCTCCATTGAATCAGATATAAACTCATTTCTATTCTCCGGATTTACTTTCCTGGCTTTAACCTTTTCAACTTCGTCCCCGTGGGCTTTGTGGTTAAAGGCCGTATCCGCAATTACATTGATATTACTCTCATGGGCCTTTTTAATAGCCTGGATAAATTCTTTTTTTGTTCCATATTTGGTGGCAATTGTTCCTTTTTGATTGAATTCTCCCAAATCAAAAAGGTCATAAACATCATACCCGACCGACAAAGTTCCTGTTCCTCCTTTATAGGGGGGCGGCAACCATGCAGCCGTTATACCCAGGCTGGATAGATAGGAAGTTTCTTTTGCAAAATTTTTCCACAATACTCCGCCTCCGTCGTAATACCAGTGAAAGAATTGAATAATGGTTAAATTATCTGTCAAAAGAAAAGTTTGATTTTTTTCACCATGGCCATTTTTGCGACTCAAAATTTCGGAGGCATAAATGATTTATTCTATATCAATACTTGTACCGTCATCCAGACAAAATTTTTTTTTCTATTAACGAGGAAATTCTTTTGCTGGCATAGAATTTTCGCACTTAAATGTCTCTGTCAGTTCCAAAACCTTTTTTCCCATGAATACCAGCGCCCCTCTGCAAAATCTAAAGGACATTACGATCAGGCCCCTGGCTCCTGTAATTCCTATGAAATCCGTTACCAAGGAAAACGACAAGCTGAAAAGAAAAGTTTCAAGGGTAAAATTGGAAAAGGGAACGCCATTATTTTACAATAAGCCGATATATAAATCAAAAAAATACGACTTGTTATAATGGACAACAACGAATTGTCAAAAACGGATTATAGATGGACGGTTGGGTTTTAGTAGAAATTTTTCTACACTCTTTCAATAAGGCGAATCTTTATCAAAGGATTCGCCTTTGTTTTTGAAAAAAAATTTCACTGAATAAGTAAAATCACTTAGCAACTTTCTTTGTATACCATACAATAGAAGTCTTTCAGCAAGTCCTAATCATGGCATAGTTTTTCTCCCGCTTGCAGGAAAGAGGTTATGAAAAAAAATAAAGTTCAGCAACAACCAAGAAATACAAAGTTTAATTCGAATGCCAAACAGCCAGAGATCAGAGATGACCTGGATAGCCGCAAGAATCAGGAGCAGGATTTTAAGGGAGATGACGTTACCCACAATGTAAAATATCAGCACAATCACCCAAAAAAGAAATAATATAAATCTACTATCATGAGTAAGAGTAAGAAAAAGCCGGAAGGCAAGGCAACCAGAAATATTGATCTGCAAGATTCACCCCGTGATCAGGAAAAGCTGAAAAATGAGGAGTCAACGATTAATTTGCCCGATGTAAAAGATATACCCGGTCAGGAGTACGTTCACCCACCCAATCCCGGTGAATATGCGGATACAACTATATCGTCTGCTGATGAAGAGGGAGAAAATATTTGGACCAATAATGAAGTAGTGAATGATAGCTCAGCAGTATCCGATACAGAGAGAAAATTGCTGGACGACAGCGCCAATGATATGCCCACGAGAGATGAACAATCCCTGAGACGAGCCAGCCTGGATAGTACGGACAATGATGGAGAACCATTGAATGAAAGAACCTCATTCAATGCAATAAGCGGGAGCGACCTTGACGTTCCGGGCTCAGAAGAAGATGATCAAAACGAAGACATCGGCGAGGAAGACGAAGAAAATAATCCTTACAGTCTTGGCGGCGATGACAACTCCATTAATGAAGAGAGAAGCGGCACGTAAGAATTATTGATTATTAGTTTGTAGCTATTTGAAGCCGATCCGAATGAGGTAGCGAAATCCAAGCAGTAGTCATTAATCAATAACCCGAAGCCGCATCATGCATGTTGCAGTTCCTCTTCGATCAGATCATTAAAAATTCGTTCATTTTTTATGATCCAGTCTGGCAGAGGCTGTGGAACGATTTTCCATGCATTATCTTCTTTTTGCATACGGAACATAATTCGGTTGCCGCGATCGTCAACTACGTCAATTGTGAAAATGCCTTCCTGGAAACCTCCCAATTTTCTGAAGTTGAATTCACGAAGACGGCTGTCCGCTTTGATAGTCCTGGTAAATTGTATGTTTTTGACAAACTTCATTTTCATAATGAGCGTTTTTCAGCAATTCATGTGCTACAGTTTCATAACGACTTGAGAAAGTTTGAAAAGTTTTTCACAATCTTAACCAGAAGCAAGAATAGCTCGTTCGGATGGTTTGATAATTCGCTGATAAAATGGATGACCGATTCGCCGTTATTATTGGTCTTTGAGAAAGTGATTGTCTTCTGGCCGTTGCATTTTTTGCTTAACCTCCTCACAAATAAACTGTCCACCATTATGGACAGTGGTTATGGCGCTGAGCATTTCTTCTCTTGTCGAATTTTTGGTTACATACCCTTTAGCGCCCAATTGGAGCATATTGCGTGCATAGGAGGGCTGGTTATTTACTGACATTCCAATAATCTTAATCGCGGGATGCAGGCTTACGATTTTCCTTGTCGCGTCAAAGCCATTGACTGGGTGCATATTTATATCCATTAGTATTACATCGGGAGCATACTGATGAGCAGCATCAATCGCTTCAGCACCATTGGAACATTGAGCTATGACAATAAAGCGCTTATCCATTTCAATTATAAGCTTCCAGGTCTCCCTAATAAGGGGGTGATCGTCTACAATAACAATACGGATCTGCTCTGATGTCATCAGCAGTTGAATTTTAGTTGATGATTTAACCACCTCGGCGGAGGTTTGCCATTCATTTTTGATCAGACTAAAGCTTTCGAAACGCCGGGCCCGATGATTTGTCAGGCCCATTTTATTTACAAATAGCACCCAAGAGTCAATCAATGACCATTCTTCGGTTTTTTCATTATGAATGAGGAAAATGGTGGAGTTTTATTAGGATAATGCCTTAGTAAAAATACTGAAAATCTAAAGTAATACTACTAAGTGAATTATCCAAGATCTAACTGACTATTATTAATAAAATTTACCAACGCTGCTGCATTTTTAAGGTTCAGCTTTTTCAGAATATTGTAGCGGTGAACCTCAACAGTTTTAACGGAGATATTCAGGGCGTCGGCAATTTCCTTGGAGGAATAGCCCTTTTTTATAAAGGAGATGATTTCAATTTCTCTTTGTGATAGGGCGTTCAGGCCTGTTTGCTGATCTTCACCAGATATTACCTGTTCCGAGAGAATATTCTTTATTTCATCGCACACATATTTTCTGCCCTCGTATACCTCGATGATTGCTTTGAACATTTCTTCCCTCGAGGAATTTTTGGTGACATAGCCCATAGCGCCTTTTTGCATCATTTTACGTGCATAGGTAGGCTGCGTGTGCAAGGATACTCCCAGAATTTTTGAGCCGGGGGAATATTTTCTTATGAGCTGGGTAGCTTCGATTCCATTCATGCCCGGAAGATTAATATCCATTATCACAATGGCGGGCCGAAGGTTTTTGGCCATTTCAACTGCTTCTTCACCGCTGCCGCATTCAGCTACCACATAAAAACGCGGGTCGGAGTTGAGGATAAAACTCCAAGTTTCTCTAACCAATGTATGGTCATCTGCGATCAGGATGGTGATTTTTTCCATACGTGTAGTTGTAAATCAGAAATGATTAAATCAGATGAGGTAATTCTACTACTAAAGTGCAGCCTTTTCCGGGTTGGGTGTCAAGGGTTAGACTTCCGTTTAACAAATATACTCTATTCCTGATATTATTTAACCCAGCTCCATATTTTACAGTAGCCGGGTCAAACCCCTTACCATCATCTTTTATTACCAGTCTAATTGTTTCGCTGTCTATTGATAGCTCAATAATTGTCTCCGTTGCACCAGCGTGTCTCACGATATTATTCAGCGCTTCTTGTACTATACGAAACATTGTCAGTTTCTGATTTTCATTGAGGGTATTTTCATCAATCTCCTCGCAAAGAAAAACAGCAGTAATTCTTTTCGTGGCGTTAATATTCTCAATGAGGTCTTCAATAGAATCTGCTAAACCAAGATCGCCAAGGCTGGGAATCATTAATGATTGTGACAATTGCCTGATTTCTGCAATAGCATTGATTATGTTTTTTGAACTTTTTGCAATCAACTCATCCTTTAATTCCGGATTGGTAATGGCCAAATCAAGATAAAGTTTTGTAGTGGTGAGCACCTGATTTACGTTATCATGCAATTCCTTACTTATTTCAGCTCTTTCTTTTTCCTGTGTACTTATAGTGGCCTGACTAATTGCTTTTTGCTGATTTAGGAGTTCCTGCTCCAATTTTTTTCGTTCCGTAATATCCTGTGCAGCCCCGATCATACGATAAGCTTTCCCCTCAGTGTTTCTCAGGAGATAACCTCTGTCGTAAATATGAACATAACTACCATCCTCTTTTTTGAACCTGTATTCAACATCAAAAATGTTCGCCTGCGTTGCGTTTACAATATTAGAAATGGCGTTTTGAACTTTTTGCACATCCTCCGGGTGTACCTGTGCCAACCAGTTATGGATATATTTTATGGATTCATTGCTACTATATCCATATACGCTTTTTAATCCTTTCGGATCACGGTATAATTCATTGGTTTCAAGATTCCAGTCCCAGATCATGTCATGAGTTGCATTGGTAACAATATCGTACCGCTCATTCGATTGCCTGATCTGTTCAAAATAATTATGATTCTCGAGCAACAGGCGTATAAAGTTTCTGAGTCGTAGAATGGTGTTCCATTCTTTTTCGGAAGGAGATTTTGGTTGGTGATAATAAATGGCAAAACTTCCAATTACCTCACTATTGTTATGAATAATGGGAACCGACCAGCAAGCCTTTAGTCCAAATCTTTGTGCTATCGGAAGGTAAGGCGCCCACAAAGGATCGTGATCGATGTCTGAAACGATCACAGGTTCTTTGCGATACATTGCCGTGCCGCACGAGCCTGCACCCGGCCCGATGGATAATCCATCAATCATTTGCAAATATTCCCCCGAAAGACGTGGTGCAGCAAGATTTTTAATCGTATTATCTTTCAACAATAAAAGGACAGAACTGTACATGTCCGGATGAATAACCTCAATTCCCTCCAGCAAACTATTTATTACCTCTGAGAACGGAATACCGGGAGTCGAACTGATCTCGAAGATTTTAAGCTCGAGCAATTGGAGATCCTGTTGATATTTTTGTTCGGTATTATCCTGCATTGCTCCCACCATGCGAAGAGGCTTTCCATGCGAATCCCGGATGATTACACCCCTGTCGATTACATGTGCAACAGAACCGTCAGCTCTTAGGTAGCGGTATTCGTCACTCCAAAAATTCTTTTCGGGATTATCAAGAATTGTATTGTGTTGTTCAACGACTCGCTGCTTATCATCCGGGTGAATGTGTTCCGTCCACGTTGACGCGGGCACATTATCACCTTCAAATTTATATCCGAACAACGTTTCAAATCCTTCACCCAGAAACATTTTGTCAGTGAGAAGATTTGCGTCCCAGATAGCATCAAAGCTTGCCTTGGTTGCGAGCCGGTATCTTTCATTACTGATTTTTAATTCAATTTCTGTCGCAACTCTTTTTGTAATGTCCTGTGCCAGTACAAGCCTGGCCTTTCTTCCTTTATAATTTATTTTGTTTGATCTGGTTTCTATGTAAATCACCTCCCCATTCTTCCTTTTTATTCGCCATATGCTTGCATAAGTTTTCTCAGTTGCCTCCGCCTTATCCATTTCATTTTTCAATTTCAATAAATCTTCGGGAACGATAATATCAGGGAGGGCAAGCTGCCATAGGTCTTCATGGTCATATCCAAAGTATTCCAGTGCGGCATCGTTTACTTCAATAAACTTATACGTTTCCGTGTCATAAATGCAAGCAGGAAAAGGGTTATTTTCAAAAAGAAAACGATAGTGCTGCTCGGATTGTTTTAGTGTATCCCAAGCAATGCTTTCAGTATAATCATTTGAGTTGCCGGTAAAATTCACAAAGGGTGGGTTTTAATGAACGAAAATTCAATTATTGTTCGTTTCAGGGGATATTGAACTATTTGGACCTCACCGAGATTCTGTTATAGTCCTGCAAGATAATTATGATAGCCTGAGTTGTTTTCCCGACTGCGTTATAACGTCATCGAATTAAGAGTTTCCACTTGAATTTTTTAGTTATCCTTGCTTAATTTGCGTCGTTGAACGTATAGCTATAATAAAATATTAACGCATGGAACGACAACTAACGGCGTGGCATAGCCCTGCTTTAAATAAAGAAATGCCGATTGCTATTTATGGCCATTATGGTTTTGCCTTGCTACTTGTTCCAACTGCATCGGCGGATTATCTCGAATATGAGCGATTTCAGTTGATGGATACTATACAGACTTTTGTGGATGGCGGCAAAGTGAAAGTTTTTTCCGTCAATAGCATCAACATGGAAAGCTGGTTGAATAATCATATGGACCCAAGACACAAAGCCATTCGTCATCAGCAGTTCAATGATTATGTTTTTAATGAAGTAGTTCCCTTCATTCGCAACAACACAAGCTGGGAAACGCCAATCATTACTTGTGGCGCATCCTTTGGAGCGCTACACAGCATGAATTTATTTTTGAAACGTCCCGATATTATCAACGGGGTTATTGCTATGAGCGGCGTTTATGATCTTACCGAATACACAAAAGGATACTTTGATGATGATGTGTATTTTAATAGCCCCATGCATTACATGCCCAATCTTACTGATCACGAAGTCCTGGAACAGGTCAGGCGAAGCGGCCATATACATATTCTAACAGGCAGTGGCGCTTATGAAGATCCTTCGAGCAGCGGCCGGTTTGCTAAAATTTTGTACGATAAAAATATTTGGTACGAATTAGATACCTGGGGACAGGAGTGGCCCCATGATTGGAATACATGGAAAGCTATGTTACCTCAATATCTTGCTACAAGATTTTGATTGAAACAACTTTTACTCAATGCCCGTTTCATTATCAAATTTTATCACGGACGTTCTGCAAGGTTTAGTAATTCACATTACCGCCTATTTCTCGACCCCTTGTTATCATCTATCAACTCCTTAAGTTTCATCTTAAATTCTTGTCTTGAAATCATCCTTGCCCCCAAACTTTCCAAATGCTCAGTGTATACCTGGCAATCGATCAATTCAACTCCAGCTTTTCTAAGATGATCGACAAGTTTTATAAAGGAATATTTGGAAGCATTGCTCATTTTTGCCTTAGAAAATGAATTGTACTTCCCACCTGTT